>RRZU011675875.1_pt1 | contig 23750 bp, 20 predicted proteins | sample 2165561 | NCBI WGS metagenome assembly RRZU01 (sample SAMN10456909, study PRJNA506462) | wastewater metagenome | isolation source: wastewater sludge | place: USA: Moscow, Idaho | reverse complement strand
GGATTCGTGGACGCGGTGGTGGGCGGCGGGGGGCTGGTCCAGCTTCCCGCCCTGCTCATGGTCCCCGGATTCACTCCCGTGATGGCTGTGGCAACGAACAAGGTTGGTTCGATCGCTGGCACCATTGCCAGTTCGATCACCTACTATCGGCGGCTGAAACCAGATCTGAGGGTTGCCGGGCCCATGGCGGCCGTCGCCTTCGCGGGTTCCTACGCGGGAGCTGTGGTTGCGAAGGCATTGCCGACCGGCGTGTTCACACCGATCATCCTCGTGGCACTGATCGCGGTGCTGTTGCTCACCATTCTCAGGCCACAGATCGGCGCCGGCACGGGCGGCGAGCTGGGACTGCGCACGGTCCTGCTGCGCTGCCTGCCCTATGGTGGAGTCATCGGCTTCTACGACGGCGTCATGGGCCCGGGAACCGGTTCGTTTCTGGTCCTCGGAATTGCGGCATGGGCTCACTTCACGTTCTTGCAGGCCAGCGCGAGCGCGAAGATCATCAACACCGCCACGAATCTGGGTGCGCTGGCCTTCTTCATTCCTCAGGGACTGGTCGTGTGGGCGGTGGGCCTGCTGATTGCGGTGGCGAACATGGCGGGAGGCCACGTGGGGGCCCGCACCGCCGTCCGGCTCGGCAATGGGTTCGTGCGTGCGGTGCTCATCGTTGTGGTGTCGGCGTTGATCGTGAAGCTGGCGGCGGACCTGATGTGAGCGTGCGGCCAACACGCCGCGATCGGGAGCCCGGATAGACTGGGAAGCGATGCGCTACGTACTCTTCGACCTCTACGGCCTGTTCCATCACGTGCAGACGCCGGAACAGTTTGCCGGGCTTGCCGAACACATTGGCACCGACGCCGACTCCCTGCGCCCGTTGTACTTCGGCACGTTCCGCGCGGATCACGATGCCGGCCTGCTGGACGCCGAGCAGTACTGGCGGCTCATCGGGGCAGGGTTGGGCATCGAGGTGGACTGGCGCGAGGCGCTGGCCGTGGATCTGGATTCGTGGGATGGGGTGGACGAGGAGATGGTGCAGTTCGCCCGCGAGCTGCGCGCGGGGGGTGTGCCCATCGCGCTGCTCTCGAACGAGCCGCCCGAGCTGACCGCGCGCACCCGGGCCCGCAGGGACTGGCTCCATCTGTTCGAGCCCGCGGTGATCTCCAGCGACGTGGGGCTGGCCAAGCCCGATCCCGCCATGTTCGAGCTGGCGCTGGAGCGGATGCGGGCCGTGGTGGGGCCGGACCTTCAGGCTGCGGACGTCCTTTTCACGGACGATTCCCCACACAACATCGAGGCCGCGCGCGCGTTGGGATTCGCCGTGCACCTGTTCGGGGGAGTGGAGGGGCTGCGCGCCGCCGTGGCCGCTACCTTGCCCCATGGGGCGAGGTAGCGGCATGGGGATGTCACGCCTGGGCGAGCTCCTGACGGCACCGCCGGACCTTCCCGTCGCCAAGCACCTGAACGCCGTGGCAGCGGTGCTGCGACACGGTGCCGCGGTGATACAGGCACCCCCGGGCACCGGCAAGACGACTCTGATTCCGCCGCTCGTGGCCGAATATCTGGCGACCGCACACGCCGCACCCCGGGTGATCGTCACCCAACCGCGCCGGGTCGCGGCGCGTGCGGCCGCGCGCAGAATCGCGTCACTGCTGGGCGAACCCGTGGGGCGGACCGTGGGCTTCTCGGTGCGCGGCGAGAGCAGGGTTTGCGAAGCCACACGCATCGAGATGGTGACACCGGGCGTGCTGGTGCGCCGCCTGCAGCGTGATCCGGGGTTGCCGGGCGTGGGCGCCGTCGTCCTGGACGAGGTCCACGAACGGCATCTCGATTCGGACCTTGCGCTGGCCCTGACCATCGAGGTGCGCGAGGCGCTGCGCGAGGATCTGCTGCTCGTCGCGATGTCCGCAACGGTGGCAGCCCAACCCACCGCGACCCTGCTCGGCGGTGTGGTTGTTGACATTCCGGGCGAAATCTTCCCGTTGGACGTCCGCTGGGCACCGCCAGCCCGCGGATTCGAGGCTCTGGGAGTTGTGGGCCGGGGAACGGGGGTGCGGCGCGAGTTCCTCGCGCACGTTGCGTCCGTGACGAAGCAGGCCCTTGGCGAGGTGCCCGCCGGGGACGTCCTCGTCTTTGCCCCCGGCGTGGGTGAGGTCGAGGAGATCGCGGCGCGGTTGCGCGGATGCGGCGCTCAGGTGGCCGTACTGTACGGTTCGCTTTCGGCTCGGGAGCAGGACCGTGTGCTCAGCGAGGGGGCCGGCGGCACGCGAGGTCGCCGCATCATCGTGGCGACCTCGGTGGCAGAGTCCTCACTCACCGTGCCCGGGGTGCGCATCGTGGTGGATGCCGGGCTCTCCCGCGAGCCGCGCACGGATTACGGGCGCGGCATCAGCGGGTTGGTCACGGTGTACTCCTCGCAGGCCGCGGGAGTTCAGCGCGCCGGGCGCGCGGGGCGCATCGGCCCGGGCACCGTGTACCGCTGCATGGACCAGACGTCCTGGGCCAGGCGCCCGGCACAATCGGAGCCCGAGATTCGCACGGCCGATCTCACCGGCTTCGTGCTGGAGGCCGCCTGTTGGGGCTCGCTCCACGCTCGCGGGCTCGCATTGCTCGACGAACCGCCGCCCGCAGCCGTCACCGCCGCGGAGGATCTGCTGACATCGCTCGGCGCCCTCGATGCCGCCGGCCAGCCGACTCCCGTGGGCAGGGAGCTGGCCAACCTGCCACTTTCCCCGCGACTGGGCAAGGCCCTCATCGCCTCCGGCACCCGGCAGGCGGTGGAGATCTGCGCCCTCCTCGAGGAGGACCTGCGGCTTCCCGGCGCTGATCTGGCGGGAGGTTGGAGGCGCGCGAGCGCCGCCTCACCCACGTGGAAACAGCAGGTGCGCAGGCTCGAAAGGCTCGCCCCGGAACCGCGGCAGGCGAAGATGGGAGGGAATGACGACGACGAAATCGCCGTCGTCGTCGCTTCCGCCTACCCCGAACGGTTGGCGAGGCTCAAGCCGGGGAGCGGAAGATACCAGCTGGCCAGCGGTGTTGGTGCCGTTCTTCCGGAGCACTCCGCGCTGCAGGGCGAGAAGTGGTTGGCGATTGCGCAGCTCGACCGCCCGGAGGGACGTGCCGATGCCGTGATCCGGGCAGCCGTGGCGCTGGACGAATCCTTGGCGTTGGCGCTGGGGGAAGCGCAGCTGCTCCGGCGCTCCGAGATCGTGCTGCGCAATGGGCGCCTGTACGAACGGGTCACCCGTGCCCTGGGCGCGATTGAGCTCTCGGCTCAGGATTCTCCGCGTCCGGACAAGCGGGCCGCCGCCGGCTGGCTCGCCGTGGAGATTGCCGCGGGGCGCTTCTCCCTCACGTGGTCCGAGGGTTCCCGGCTGCTGCGCGAACGCATGGCGTTCCTGCACGCCATCGTGGGTGAACCGTGGCCGGACGTCTCCGATGGGGCACTCGGCGCGCGGCTGGACGAATGGGCAGGGCTGGAGATCGAACGGTTCGTGGCCGGAGGCAAGCTCGCCGAGGTGGCTCCCGGGCAGCTCGAGCGCCTTTTTCCGTGGCCGGAGGCGGCGCGGCTGGACGAGCTGGCGCCCCAGCGCATCGAAGTCCCCACAGGAAACACCGCGAGGTTGGACTACTCCAGTGGGCGGCCCGTGGCGCGACTGCGCGTCCAGGAGGCCTTCGGGTGGTCACGAACCCCGCGCGTGGCCGGAGTACCGGTGACTCTGGAGCTGCTCTCACCCGCGCAGCGGCCGGTGGCGGTGACCGACGATCTCGAGAGCTTCTGGGCCGGGCCATACTCGCAGGTCAGAGCAGAAATGCGTGGCCGTTATCCCCGCCATCCGTGGCCCGAGGATCCGGCCAACGCGACGCCCACGAGGCGCGCCAAGCCTCGCAAGTAGGCCTCAGCTCCAGGCGGAGGTGCTGCCCGGAGCTGCTTGCCCGGCAATTGCGCGATCCACGATGGCCTTGGCCTCCTTGAGCCCCAGTCCAGTGGCTTCGCGGACCAGCTTGATGGCTTCGATCTTCTTGCCCTCGGCGAGTGCCTGCCGTGCCTGGGGTGGAAGAACGCCCGCCGCCGAGCCGCCCGCCGTGGGTTGAACCGGAACCTGCGCCGGAGCTGCGAATTGGCTGGGGCGAGCCGGCACGGACACGCCGGCCCTGGCGGCCAGTTCGTTGATCACCTGGCGTTGGCTGGCGACCTCTTGTTCGAGCATGCCGATGCGGCGCTCGAGTTCGCGTTTACTGATCATTGTTCACCTTGATCTCGTCTGCGTTGGCGGCAATCTGCCGGATTTCTCGATTGATGACCGAAAACGGCACATTCTCGATCGGGAGGGTGGCTCGCAGGGCGAGGAAGCCGCCGTCCATCACCACGCCGCCGTCGAGGAACTTGGCCGATTCCTCCATGGCCACGCGCAGTTGCTCGTCCGTCGGGTCCTCGATGATCGGAGCCGTGATGTAGCCGATCTGGCCCAGTTCGGCCACTGGGGCGTAGGCCACGATGACGCTCTGGCTGCGCCCCTCGGCCTTCCACTCCACCTGGAATTGCATCGCGCCGGTGCCGGTCTCCTCCGCATCGAAGTTGCCGACGAGCGCATCCTGGAGCGCCGGCCAGTCCGAAATGATGCGATCCCGCTTCTTGCGTCCGAACATCAGGCCTCCTGTGAGAGCGCAAGAGCCTCGGCCGTGACGAGCCGAATGCTGGCGGTGAGGTGGTCCGGCTCCAGATGGGCCAGTGGCAGGGCCTGATGGACGTGAATGAGCCTGTTCATGATCCGCAGGGAACCGAGGGGAAGCTCGTCCGCCGCGCGCGCCGCGCCGGCCAGGTCGCTGGATTTCACAGGCGAGACCGGGGAGGCGACGTGGACCACTTCGTGCGCGGGATCCGCCGTCGACCTTCCGTGCCAGATCATTGCCGGATGGACCTTGTCGCGAATTTGCAGGCGCAGGCGGGCGTGAAAGCGACTGGAGTCGTCGCAGGTGAATGCGTCCTGCACGAGAGCCAGGCATTGCTCCCACGGCATCGCCAATTCGGCTCGGGGCATCCGAATTCCTTCCTCGTGTCCGTGTTCCCCCAGCGTAGACGGTTTGGCGTGGGAATGGGGTGGTGCGGACAAAAGAAAAACTCCCCGCCGGGAGCAAATCACCGACGCGGAGCCTTCAGCGCGCTCGAAGGGACTCGAACCCCCAACCTTCTGATCCGTAGTCAGATGCTCTATCCATTGAGCTACGAGCGCATGTCCCGTTCTTGGGACGCCTACAAGCTTACAACGGTTTCGAGAACCCGGCAAAACGAGGCGCCATGGCCCCGGTCACAGATGATCGGCCCGCATCTTCCGCCGCGGGGTCGCATTTGCCGACATGGCGCCATTCCGGGACCACCCCACCTCCCGGCCGCCGGCGTGAGAGGGAATCTGTGGAGATCGGAGACACATGCCGCGGGCCCGTTTGCCCGCCCACAACCGCCGCAAGCATTCTCAATTTATAGAGTTTCTTTAATATAATCTGGGTGAAACGTACAATGTTCCCTATGACTCAAGAGAACTATGACGTCGCGGCGTGGCGCGAATGGCACGAGAAGCGTGATCAGGACTTGGCGTCCGAACATGGTTGGCTCAGCCTGATCTCCTTCACGTGGCTCTCCGAGGAGCGATCGTGGCTCGGCGATTTTCCCGGTGCGTGGTACACGAACCACGGAGTTGCCGTGGCATCGTTCGCACGTGGATCGTCGGGGGCAAGCAGTGGGCTCAAGGTGACGCAGAACGGACATGACTTCATGGGTGAAGCCGTTTTCGAGTTTGCCGAGGGTGAATCGGACAAGTCCCTGGCGGCCGGAACCCGCGTGGCCGAGGTGGCGCGCAGAGGTGGCCGTTACTGCGTAAGGGTTCGCGACTCCATCGCACCGACCCTGCTGCAGTTCACGGGCGTTCCCACGTTCGACCCTGATCCACAGGCCGTGGTCGCGGCCTCGTTCACCTCCTACGAAGAGCCACGAATTGTGGATATCGAGACCGCGCGCAAGGCGGTTGCGAGCACAGCGACCCTCGTTGGTGAGGTCTCCTTCAGCTTCGCAGGCGTTGCGTGCAACCTCGCCGTGTCCGGGGACCCCCGCGGGGAACTCACGGCAATCTTCCACGACGAAACCAACGGCGAGGAAACCGCGGACTGGCGTTTCGTTTCCTTCCCCGGGCCGGATTCGGAGGAGGGGAGGGACGGCCTCTCCATCGATTTCAACCGCTCACTGAATTTCCCGGCGTCCTTCACCCCATTCGGCACCTGCCCGAAGCCGGTCGAGGGGAACTCGCTACCCGTGGCCATCCGCGCCGGTGAGAGGCGCCCCGCACCCTGGATCAACCCGCACGCGTGACGGGCGCGGGTGCCACGTTCAAGGGCTGTGACTCCTCCCCGGCCGTGCGTGGCATCCAGAGCTGCTGGTACAGATCGGCGGACTTGGAGTTGAAGGCGTTGGCCAGATCGTCGAAGTCCAGATCCAGAATCGTGCGCTGGCCCTGGGCCGCACTCGCCGGCACCTGGAAGGCGACTCCCACCCCGGCCCGGCCGTCCTGCAGCTCGTAGCCCAGCAGTTCCAGAATCGTGGGGTACATGTTGGCGTTGATACCTTCGGTGCGCGCGAACTCCACCCCGTCAGGGCTCCAGATGCGGTTGTAGAGCGGCAGCTGTTCCTGTTCCTCGGAACGCATGCCCTTCCTGTATTCGGCGACGGATGCCGAGGGGAACACGAGGTGATCCGCCATGACGACGACGACCGTGTCCTCCAGTATCCCCTCCTCCTCCATGTAGTCGATGAAGTCGGCAACGATCTCCGACTGGCAGCGCAGGGTCGAACGGTCCAGCCCTCCCGAGGTGTCCGGGCAGTGTCCGAAGTCGTGGAGTGGGGCGTGGTTGTCCAGGGTGATGGTGGTCAAGGTGAAGGGTTGCTCGGCCTCGTGCAGCTCCTTGACCGTCACCTTCGCTTCGTCGAAGAGGCGCCGGTCGGACAGTCCCCAACCGGAGAGCTCGGTTTCCCCCGCGGCGACCCAGTCATCGCGCCCGATGACGGTCTCGTAGCCGTGGGTGCGCAGGAACTTTCCCTTGTTCGCAAACCATGACGCCGCCCCGCCCATGTAGACGTTGTGGTAGCCGGAGGCCGCCAGCACGTCCCCCAGGCAGACCGCGGAGGGCATGAAGGACTGCTCGCCGTCGCCGATCGCATTGTTGGCCCCGTCCGGCGCCTCGGTGATGATCATGCCGTCGGCGGGCTTGGGGGGAGTGCCGCACATGGAATCAACAACTCCGCCCATGGTGTAGCCGTAGTACGGGTTGTTCTGCAACCGGTCGATGCTGGCCCAGCCCTCGGTGCTTGCATCGAGGTCACGCAACAGGTTCTCGCCCATGATGTCCTCCTGGGCAAAGGCATCGTCCATCGACTCGAGGTAGATGATGACGAGGTTCTTCTTCTCGGTGGGCTCGCTGAGAATCACCGGAGCCCTGTAGTAATTGGCCAGCGTCTCGTTGGTGAGCATGCCGCGAACGTAGGCGGTGAGCCGGATGGATGCGGCCATGGCGGTGGCGCCGCCCGCGAAGAGTGCGAGCGACAACGCCGCGGAGATCCACACCCGATTCCGGGTGATCCACCCGCGCGGCGAACGCTCGCGAATCCTGCCAACCGCCACATGGTAGAAGCATCCGAGCGCCGCCACGATGGCCACGGGGATGGTGACCGCCTCGATGGCGAAGGACCGGATCGTCTCTGATCCCCCGTTGGCGCCCTCGCCGCCCCCGAGCCTCGGGAGGTTCGCGAGCAACTGGTGCACGTTGACCGGTCCGAACGTCCTGGTCACCCACAGGGATGACGCAAGGAGTATGCCGCCGAGCACGGCGAAGAACCATCCGACGATCCTGCCCGAGACTCCCAGGACGCGGCGTCCCGTGCGGTGTTCGCCCGGGACGGTTTCCTCGGAGGGGTCGTCCGCCGCGGCGATTGGATCGTCCTGAACTGATCGTGACAACTTCTCTCCGTCCTCCCGCATGCACTGGCCCTCCAGCTTAACGCGATTCAATCCCGTGGTGAATGGTCGGCGAGAGCAACCACGTGGTCCGCGCACAGCGAGATCAACTCGGTGTCGTGGGTGGCCACCACAACCGTTCGGCCAGCGGCGGCGAGCCGCCGCAATGCGCGGGCGACCTGGCACATGTGGCCGAGATCGAGCCCGCTGGTCGGTTCATCCAGAATGACGATCTCGCGTGCGGAGGCCAGTGCCGTGGCAACGGCCAGTCGCTGTTTCTGCCCGCCGGAGAGGGCCATCGGATGGCGGTCGCGTTCAGCTTCCAGGTCCACGGCGGCAAGGATCCGCTCGCGCTCGGTCTGACGCGGTGATTCGGCTCCCGCCAGACGGAGAGTCATCTCGATCTCGTCCGCAACCGATTCCGTCACCAGTTGATGATTGACGTCCTGCAGCACCAGGAATGTACGACGACGGCGTTGCCTGCGGTTCACCTCCCTCCCCTCGTCCAGGAGTTGGCCGCCGCTGCTGGGCGAAAGGCCCGCCATCCACCGCGCCAAGGTGGTCTTGCCGGACCCGTTGGTGCCGACCAACGCGGTGATCCTCCCCTTCGGAAGGGAGAGGCGCTCCAGGCGGAGAGCGGGCTCCTGACGCTGCGCCCCGACGCCCGGCACGTGGCGGCGCGAGTAACGGTAGGTGAGATCCCTGACCTCCAGAATCGGCCCCTGGAGCGGGGTGTTCGCTGGGGGAATCGAGGGCAACGCAACCCGGCGCAAACCGAGGGCGGTGAGGGCGTCGTCGTCGTTCGCCATGGCGCGGAACTGATCCCCGCTGTACTCGGCGACGATCCTTCCTTCGTCCAGAACCACGAGGCGATCGGCCAGATCCGCGAGGTGTCCCAGGCGATGTTCGGCGACGATCACGGCGGCGCCCTCGGCCTTCCACTGCGCCATGATCTCGCGAAGTCTGCCGGTTGCCGCGGAGTCGAGGTTGGCGGAGGGCTCGTCCAGTACGTACATGCGCGGCTCGGTTGCTGCCACCGCCGCGCACGCCACCCGCTGCTTCTCCCCTCCGGAAAGTGCGAAGATCGAGCGCTGGCGCAGAGGTTCGAGGTGGAAATCGCGCAGCGCACGCTCGACGCGCCGGGTGGTCACCTGCGCCGGGAAGCCGAGGTTCTCACACCCGAAGGAGATCTCCGAGACGGGGTCGGTGGTGAAGAACTGCGAGCGCGGGTTCTGGAACACGGAACCGACCGTGAGAGCGGTCTCCCATATCTGCTGAGTTGCCGGGGTGAGGCCATTGACCTCCACACTGCCCGCGAGCTCGCCCTCGTGGAAGTGGGGGATGAGGCCGTTGAAGAGGCGGGTCGCCGTCGTCTTTCCACAGCCCGACGGCCCGGTGAGCACCACGAACTCGCCCGGTGCCACCTTCAGGCTGAAATCGGAGAGGGCTGGCGTGGCGCTGGCGGCGTAGCGGAAGCTCACCCGGGAGGCCTCAGCCAGCAAGCCACAACCCCGTTCCCGCCACGCAGGCGAGCAGAACCACGGCGTCCATGGGGCCCAGCCCGAAGTGGCAGATGCGCTCGGCGTGGCCGGGCCGTCCCAGACCGCGCGTGAGGGCGGCCTGGGTGAGTTCCTCGCCGGATTTCACGGTGGAGATGAGCAGGGGGATGAGGCGGTATTCGAGCCAGGACACCGGACCGACGCGACTCAGTGTGATGCCGCGGGCGCTCATGGCCGAGGCCACGGCTCCGGATTCCTCGCGCACCGTGGGGATGAAGCGCAACACCACGGCCGCCGGAATCACGATCTGACGCGGCAGATGAAGGCTTTCGAGCGCCGCCATCAGCTCTCCCACGCGAATGCTGACCACGGCGATGTAGCCGAGGAACAGGCCGGGTGCGAGCCGCGCCACCAAGCCCGCGACACCCACGGCGGCTGCCTGCGGGCCGGTGAGATCTCCGGCGAGAAGCAACTGTTCGATCCCCAGAGCGCCCAAGCAGAGAGCGAGGTAGGCCCCGGCGGGCAGGAACTTCCTGATGCCGAGCGCCAACAGGGCCGGGATCAGGAGAAAGACGAGCCGGGCGGCGGCGTCCCCGCCGTTGAATCCCGCTGAGAACATGACCACGTTGAGCGCACCCATGGTGGCCAGAATGATGCGAGGATCCAGGCGGAACAGCTCTGGGCGGGAGGTGTCAGGCGAATCCGGGCGGGCCACCTCAGGCAATGCCTGCGCGTTCGAAGTGCTTGCGGAGCACGCGCCGGCCCAGATGAGCGCCGACAAGGGAGCCAATGACGAGCATCGCCAGCATCGCGGCGAACATCCACATCGGGGTGAGGTCGACGATCTGCTGCACCCACGCGGCGTCCTTGCGTTCGCTGACTCGGGCGAGGTAGGCGCTCCGGGCGAAGAACAGTGGAACCACGGTCCCGATGAGCATGAGGGAGAAGGTGGCATAGCCGGCCACGAGGTTGGGCCAGCGGCGGTAGCCGCCCCGGCTGCTGATGAAGTCCGCGACCGGTGCGAGCACGACGGCCAGCAGCGGAACCCAGAATGCCTGACCGGTGGCGAGCACGAGCAGTCCGACGAGCAATCCCATGATTGTGATCATGCCGAACTTGTTGACCCGGGTGAGGAACAAAGTGTAAGGAATGCCCGCGATGATCGGAATGTAGAGGGGGCCGAGCACCTGCAGGAGGGGAACCAGCGCTCCCAGCTGGCCGCACACGGCAACCGCCGCGAAGTACAGCACGGTGAAGATTCCGATGTTGATCAGGTCACGGGTGGTCAAGCCACGCAAAGTTGCCTCCTGATGGCGCGGTTGTTCGTGCTCGAAGCTGCGCGATACTACAGGCCCGGAAGTGGCGGAATACCGCCACTTCCTCCGCGGAGACGGGGGGATTTGAACCCCCGAGGGACCTTTCGACCCCTACCTTCTTAGCAGGAAGGCGCACTCGACCTGGCTATGCGACGTCTCCGAGCACCACCATCCTACCGGTCGCGCAAGTCAGTTTCCAATTGGCGATGGTAGTGCTCGTCACCACAAGGCGGTGCACGCTCACTGCGGAAGGTATTCGCCGGCACGGCCGGCTGCGACCTCACCTTGCTCCCACGCCTCGAAGATGAACCTTCGGGCGTGCTCACTGCGGAAGGTGGGGGATTCGAACCCCCGGTACGGGGTTACCGTACAACGGTTTTCAAGACCGTCACATTCGGCCGCTCTGTCAACCTTCCTTTGCTCACCCGGGGACGGGCGAACTTCGCCATCCCAGTCTATGTGCCTCAGTGTGCCACCTCAAATGCAACGCCGGAGCCGCAGGTCACAGGAGCGCTTCGAGCACGTCCGCCAGGCCGTCCTCGTACACGGAGGCAGTGTTCGCATCCGCCGCGTCCACGACGTATCCGGGGGCACCCGCCATGGCCACGCCGCATCCGGCCCAGCGCATCATTTCCAGATCGTTGCCACCGTCTCCCACGGCAACCGTGGCCCCGGGAGCAACACCCAACGATTGGCGAAGTGCCTCCAGTGCGGAGGCCTTCGAGATTCCCTCGGGGGAGACGTCCAGCCACGCCGTCCAACCCACCGCGTACTCGACGCCTTTCATGCCCATGGAATCCACCACGTCCAGAAGCTCCTGCGAGGACATGCCGAGCGCGCGCACCGTCAGGCGAGTGGCATCGGAGATCCCGAGCTGATCGACGGGCAGCACGATGCTGGGCCCGGAGAGCTCGCCGGGAGGGAAGTGCTGGGAGACGCGGCGCGGGCCATCGAGCTCCTCGACGGCCAACAAGGCGTCCGGCACCACCGCGTGCAGCATGGCGATCTCCGGACGCGGGTCGAAGGTGTGGTAGTTGAGGATGCGGAAGGGGACTCCGACGTCGAGCCTGCGCAGCTTGGAGCGCGGCTCAATGATGGGCCGGCCGGCGATCGCATCGGAGGGAAGGAACGTCCGCCCCAACCCGAGCGTGATGGCCCCGTTCGAGCAGACGGAGACCCCGTCCCGCAGCCCGATCTGTTCGAGAGCCAGCTGGGTTCCATGGATGCCGCGGCCGGTGGCCAGCATGAGGTGGGTGCCCTTGGTCACATGGGCGTCGATCGCGCGCGCCACGCGCTTGGACAACGAGCCATCGTGACCGAGCACCGTGCCGTCGATGTCCAACGCGATCATCAAGTCCTCGCCCGCCGAGGGCAGGTTGGCGTCGGCCAGTGCGGCCGTGAGGTCGCCCATGCGGTCCCTCTCCACGTGACGGTGCCTGTCCGTCAAGAAACGGGGTCGATTCGGTCCTTCCCGCCCAGATAGGGGCGGAGAGCTTCCGGAATGTGGAGGGATCCGTCCGCCTGCTGGTAGTTCTCCAGCATGGCCACCAGCCAGCGGGTTGTGGCCAGCGTGCCGTTGAGGGTCGCGGCCGGCACGTTCTCGCCCTCGAAACGCTCGCGGATGTTCAGGCGCCGCGCCTGATAGGTGGTGCAGTTCGATGTGGAGGTGACCTCCATGAAACGATTCTGCGTGGGAAGCCAGGCTTCGCAATCGAACTTCTGGGCGGCGGAGGAGCCCAGATCGCCCGCCGCGGTGTTGATGACGCGGTAGGGAAGTTCCATCTTCTTGAGCATCTGCTCCTCCAGATGCAGCAGGCGCTGGTGCTCGACCAGCGAATCCTCGATGCGGCAGTAGACGAACATCTCCACCTTGTTGAACTGGTGCACCCGGATGATGCCGCGAGTGTCCTTGCCGTAGGATCCGGCCTCGCGGCGGTAGCAGGTGGACCACCCGGCGTAGCGGAGTGGGCCCTTGGACAGGTCGAGGATCTCGTCCTTGTGGTATCCGGCCAGCGCCACCTCGGAGGTTCCCACGAGGTACTGGTCATCCGCAGGCAGGTAGTAGATTTCATCCGAGTGGGCGCCGAGGAATCCGGTGCCAGCCATGATGTCCGGGTTGACCAGCGTGGGTGTGATCATGAGAGTGAAGCCGTTGTCCTGGGCGACGTCCGCGGCCATGGTCAGCAGCGCGAGCTCCAACCGCGCACCGATGCCCTTGAGGTAGTAGAAGCGCGAGCCGGACACCTTCGTGCCACGCGCCATGTCGACGGCGTCGAGCCCCTCGGCGATGTCCAGATGGTCCTTCGGCTCGATGCCCTCGGATGCGAAGTCGCGAATCTCCCCAACGTGGCGCAGCACCTCGAAATCGGCCTCGCCACCGGCGGGCACGCCCGGTAGAACGAGATTCTGGATCGCGAGATTGGCCTGCGCGTAGGCGGCATCGGCCACCTTGGCCGTTGCCTCCAGGTCGCTGACCTCGTTCGACATCTCCTTGGCCCGGGCCAGAATGGCAGGGCGTTCGTCCGCAGACGCCTTGCCGATCGATCGAGAAAGCTCCTTCTGGGCGGCGCGGGAATTCTCAAAGGCCTGCAGTGCTGCACGGCGGGCATCATCGGCGGCAAGGAGCGCATCCACGGTGGACTCGTCGTTACCGCGGCGGCGCTGGGATTCACGCACGGCATCGGGGTTCTCGCGGACAAAACGGATATCGATCATGACACAAGGATACTGGCCCAGTGGGCGAAACTGGCAACACAACGGCGAACCACCCTCCGCCGGTTAAGCTGGGCTCATGAGGTGGTGGGATTGGATCGGTGTCGTGGCCCTGCTTCTGGTATTCGTGAATGCCTTCTACGTGGTGCGGCTGCGCGGGGACGTAGAGGAGCTGCGCCACAAGATCACAGCGCTGGTTGCCAATGACGAGTCGGACATTGAGGTTCCGGTGCGCTCGATACGGAGGCTGGGCCCCGTCGTCGTCATCTACAACCCCTCCAAGGAAGCCGATTTCGAGGACATGAAGCGGGCTCTGGCGCAGGCCGCAGCGGACGCCGGCTTGGGCGAACCCGTCTGGATGGCCACCACCGCGCAGGATCCGGGGGCCGGGCAGGCGCGCAAGGCGATTCGGATGGAGGCCTCGGTGGTGGTGGCCGCCGGGGGAGACGGCACCGTGCGCGTGGTGGCCGGCGAGCTCGGGGGAAGCGGCATTCCCCTGGGACTCATTCCCATCGGCACGGGAAACCTGCTGGCGCGCAACCTCGGGCTTCCGCTCGATTCCATGCAGAGCCTCGCCTCCATCGCCATCACCGGGCGTTCGCGGCGCATCGACCTGGGGCGGATTCGCGCACCTGTGGCGAGCCCGGAACTGCTCGCGGAGATCGCCGGAATCGACCCGCAGGCCAACCCCTTCGAAGGGGAGGTCCCCTTCGTGGTGATCGCCGGATTGGGTTTCGATGCCCAGGTGATGCAGGATGCGGACGACAATCTCAAGCGCGTTCTGGGCTGGTCCGCCTACGTGGTCTCGGGGGTCAAGCACCTGAACAACGAGCGGGTCGAAGCCACCATCACCACCGGCGACGGCGGCAACGAGATTGAGGTCGCGGCCCGTTCCATCATGTTCGCCAACTGCGGCGGGCTGCCCGGCGGCCTCATGCTGGCACCGGATGCGCGCATTGACGACGGCTGGCTCGACATTGCGGTCCTCAACACCAAGGGCGGCATTCTCGGGTGGGGTGACTTGGCGCGGCGCATCGGCCTGGCCCGCTACGGGGTGCGCGACAGGGTCCTGCCCCAGGTGGGCTCGATAGATTTCCGCCGCACCCGCAGCGCCGAAGTTCTCGCGCGATCACCGGAACAGGTTCAGGCCGACGGCGACGTGCTCGGTTACGCCCGTGACATCACGGCTCGCGTGGAGAAGGGGGCGCTGCTCGTCCGAGTGGCGTGAACGATCAGTCGTGGGATGCCACGGCCCGGCCCAGCAGGCCGGCAACCCAGCGCCGAGCCGAGATGAAATCGGGGTCCGAGGTGCCCGGGCGGGGGCGAATGCGCTTGCCCGATGCCGAGGGGTAGGACCCGAGGAAGATCACCGAGGGGCACACGCGGTGCAATCCGATGAGGGCCGCCTGGATGCGCTCGTCCTCGATGTGCCCTTCGGCGTCGATCGAGAAGGCGTAGCGGCCCATGAGGTCGCCCAGAGGCCGGGACTCGATGCGCGAGAGGTTCACGCCGCGTGCGCTGAACTGTTCCAGCATGCTGAGCAGCGCGCCGGCTTCGTCCGAGGGCAACTGAACCTGAAGTGTTGTCTTGTCCGCTCCGGTGCGTTCCGGCTGCCTGCCGGGAGCTGCCGCCAGAATGAAGCGGGTGATGGCATTGGGGTTGTCCGCCACCTGGTCGGACAGGGTCTCCAAACCGTACTCCTGCGCAGTTGGCACCGGGCACAGGGCGGCGTCGAATCCGGGATCGGCAATCTCCGATGCGAGGATTTCGGCACCGGCGGCCGTTGACGTTGCCGGTACGTGAACCGCGTTGGTGAGGTGCTCGGCCATCCAGCCGCGGCACTGCGCCCAGGCGTGGGGGTGGGTGGCGACCTTGCGGATGTCCGTCAGCGAGGTTCCCGGGCGCACGGCCAGTGCGAACGTGATGGGAACGAGCATCTCGGCCTTGATCTCCAGTCGCTTGCCGTGCGTCAACGAGTCGAGGGTCGCGTTGACCCCACCCTCCACCGAGTTCTCGATGGGGACGACGGCGTAGTCCACCTTGCCCTCGCGCAGCATCCGCAGGGCGGACGGTACGTCGAGTGCCGGGATGAGCTCGGTGTCCGGCTCAGCCACCTGATGGGCGGCCGCGTTGCAGAAGGTTCCCCGGGGGCCCAGGAAGGAAAAGCGCAGATGACCTTCGGTTGCCTGCTCACTCATTGCATCCTCCTCACGTTGGGGCCACCGGCGTGGTGACAATTGAGCCCACCATACCGTCTGGATTGCGCCGCGGGCTGAGAGGGCCGCTCAGCGGTCGCGGGCGCGCACGATAGTCTTGGTCCATGACCCACGACGCGATTAGCCGGACAGTGGCGGCACTTTCCGCCCTCTTCGTGTCGATTGTGCTTCTGTCCTGCCTTTTTGTGGCGACGCCGGCCGGTGCCTCGCCCTCGCCGGCTCCCGTGCCGTCTTCCCGGTTGATGGACGAGGGCCCCGTCGTCGTCGTCGGATTCTCCGGGGTCATGTGGCGCGACGTCACCGCCGAGCAGACTCCGAATCTGCATCGGTTCCTCGACGGGGCGTCCGGCGCGAATATCGTTGTGCGGACTGTGAAGGAAACCACATGCCCGAACGAGGGGTGGTTGACCCTGAGCTCGGGGCAGCGGGCCGTCGACTCCGCGAAGGATTGCCGGATGCTGAGGGCTCCCGTTGCCAGCGGCGATGACGAATACTCCATTGCCCACTGGGAGCTCTACAAGGAGGTCAACCGCAACAGTCCCTTCCGTGCGCGTGTGGGGCTGCTGGGCAGCCAGCTCGGCGACGCGCCGCTGGCGGCGATCGGACCGGGCGCGGCGGTGGCTCTGGCTGATTCCGAGGGAGTGTTCTCGGGTGCCTACGAGGATGTTCCGCCACTGCCCGGCAGTGTCGAGGGGATGGGCACACCCGGCCCGGATGGGGGGCGATCGTCCGCAGCGCAGGCATACACGCATCTTGGTGCGGGACGCGACCTCGTGGTGGTGGATCTGGGATCCGTGCGTTACCCGGAGGATCAGCTGCGGCGCGACCTCAGCGATGCCGGCGATTCTTCCTCGGACAGTGCATGGGACAAGTTCTTCGCAGCCTTCCGTTCCCCACGGGAGGCGCCGGCGCACATCGGGCCTCAGCTCGCGGCGCTCGACGCCCGATTCGGCGAGCTGCTCACCGCGATCGAACAGACCACGCCGGGAGCGCAGATCTTGGTGATCTCCGTGGGTGATGCGCAGAATTCGGCCTCCCAACTGGGCTTCTTCGCCATGGATGGATCGCAGGACGCGCCGTTGGCCACCTCTGATGCGACTCGCCAGTGGGGCCTGGTCCAGCTCACCGACGTGTTTCCCACCGTCCTGGGGGAGGTGGCACCGGATTCTCCCGCGCTGGCCGATGCGGTTGGCTCGCCCGTGCAGGTGCGCGGAACATCCGCGAGCGAGGACCGGGCTGGCGAACTGATCCGCCGGCTCTCCGATGACCAGATCCGGTCGGGACTGGTGCGCCCCCTCGTCGGTCCGTTTCATGTGGGCCTATTCGCGGTGCTGACCGTGGTGGTCGTCGCCGGCTGGCGCGCGCTCCGCAAGGCGCCGGGCGAGTCCCCACCGCGCTGGCTCCCCGCACTGGCCGCATGGTCCGCCTCCCTGCCCGTCGCCTCCCTGCTCGTGAACCTGCTGCCGTGGTGGCGCGCGCCGATGCCCGCTCTCGCATTGTTCGGGGCAATCGCCGCGATCGCCGGGGCCATCGCCTGGTTGGCGCTGCGCGCTGTGCCGCGGGCATCCATCGGCGGCCCGGTGGCCATCATCTCGGGCGTCACGGCATTGACCCTGCTGCTCGACGTGGTGCTGGACTCGTGGTTCACCGGCTACTCCTTGCAGCTTGCCTCGCTGCTGGCCATGCAGCCACAGGTGGGAGGGCGCTTCTACGGGCTTGGCAACACACCCTTCGCCATCTACCTGACGGGCTTGTTGTTGTGTACGGCACATGTGGTCGAGCTGGTGGGGCGGACCGGAAGGCGATGGCTCCGTCTTGTCCTCATCGCCGTGGTCGGAGTGGTCGCGGTGATCGTGGACGGAACCGCGCATCTGGGGGCGGACTTTGGCGGGCCGCCGGCCATCGTCACCGGATTCCTGCTGCTGGCGCTGTTGACCGGGGGCGCTCGGCTGAGTGCGCTGCGCATGGCCGGCGTTTTCGTTGCGGCGCTCGGAACGTCGGTGTTCTTCGCCGTGGTTGATTACATGCAGTCGCCGCAGGAGCGCTCACATCTGGGTGGATTCATTCAAACGGTGGTGAACGGAGGTGGATTCGATGTCATCACCAGAAAGCTCTCCCTTGCGCTCTATGGCCTGCCATGGTGGCTGGTGCTCATCGTTTTCGCGGGGCTGTTCCTGCTCGGATCGTCGGTGTTGGGCCGGCATTCGGCCAAGCCGGCATCTCCGGCGACGACGATCTGGGGTGCGGCGTGGCGAGATCTTCCCACCCTTCGTCACACGGTGATTTCCGTGTGCGTGGCGCTCTTCGTGGGCATGGTGATGAATGATTCCGGATTTGCGATCCCGGTGCTCGGGCTCGCGGTTGCGATGCCGTTGTGGCTGATCATGGTTGCGCGCCACTGCGCGCGGGTCAGCCCTGGTAGGCGTTGAAGGGCTGGAAATCCTCGCCGTGCCCGCCATGGCGCAACGGCTTGGGGACGCGCGCGCGGCGCAGGCGGCGGGCATCGACCGCCACGCGCACGCCACGGTACTGCTGTGCACGGTGCAATTGGCCCGCCCAGTCGTTGGCGGTGGCGCGGTGCTGCAGCTCGCAGGGGATTTCCTGAAGCGTGTACCCGCCAATGAGGAGATCGATCGTCATGCCAACTTCCACACCCCAGCCGGTGGCGAGGGGGCGGGCCGCCTCGAAGGCGGCGCGAGTCAGGCAACGCTGACCCGAGATGGGCTGGCGTGGGCGCCAGCCGGTGGCATGCTCGATTGCCTTGCGGGCGAGCCCGGTCACGAAGCCGTGGCCACCCGCACCCGCCTGCTGGGGCAACGCGGCGATGGCGCATTCCACGCGGCCGGAGAGAACCGGCTCGATGAGGGGCGCGGTTTCCACGGCGGAGTCGCCGAGGTCGGCGTCGAGAAAGAGAAGCAGCCGGGTGGGGCGGCCAACCGTGTCGCGCATGGCAACCACCGAGGCGCCCGTCTCCATCGCCGAAGCCTTGCCCCTGTTGACGGAGTGGCGAATGACCGTGGCCCCGGCCGCGCGTGCGGCGTTCTGGGTGTCATCTTCGGATCCGTCGTCCACGACAACCACCAGATCGACGTGAGGAATTGCCCGAGCGGCGCGAATGGTGGCAGCGATACGATCCTCTTCGTCCTTCGCTGGGATGATTACGGCAACTCGCTGATCAGTCTCGGTCACGTGAACAGCCTATAACCAAATCCGGGCAATTTCCTGAAGCTGTAACGAAATGCGCTCAAATGGGATGGATGTGCACGGAGCCATGCACATCCACCCCATTTTTTCACGAACGTGACGCGGCGCCGAAGTGCTAGCGCAGCGTCACCTGGCGGGACACGATTCCTGCGCGAGCACGCTTTTCCTCCGCCGTGAGGGGCTCGGTGGATGCGATGGCGGCCTCCAGTACCTCGCGGAATCCGGCCATGGGTCCTCTCAGCTCATCGGCTTCGGCACCGCGCTGCAACTCCCACACCGGGATCAGCAAGCCTTGGGCGCGGAAGGCACCCACGAAACGGGATTCGTCGAAGGAGCAGGCTTCCGCCGCGCGCAGGCGGGCCAGGCCGTCCAGGACGGCGTCGCGAGGCTCCGGGCGCACGTATCGCACGAACTCACGGGACATGCGGCACCAGTAGGCGCCCTCGACGCCCTCCACGCGCCTGGTGGGAATGAGCTGCTCGCGAGAACCCTGCAGCGCTTCCTTGTTGTCCGGCTGCGCGGCCTCTTCCGGGGTCATCCAGAAGCTGGGCTCCTCGTGCAGCACCATGCTTTCGAAGCTTTCCGGATCGAGGACGTCCTGCAAACGCGGGCCGGGCTCGGGAAGGGCGGGCGCCTGCAAGGCCTCGCCCGCGCGCAGCTCGAGCGCCTGGAGCAGGTGGGAGGCAACGTCGAGGGAAGGATCGCCGGAGGTGGTGATGGATTGCAGCGCCACCAGAACCACGCCATCCTTGCGGCGCAAGGCGGCGGCCATTGAGGGCAGGATGGTCGTGAGGGTGACGTCCGCGGCGCCGAATTCCTCGGTGGTGCGCACGGTGAGGGTGGCCAGGGGGAGAATCTCCCGCATGGCCACCAGCTCCGGCTCGTGGGGCAATCCCTCGAAGGGGCGCTCCACGAACGGGATGATGGCCCGCTTCTTCTTCGCGGGGCGATCCGTGTTCTGCTGGCGACGATTCTTCTTGGACATCTTGACCTTTCTCTGATGCTGGTACCAGCGTACGTGCTCGGGAGATTGCCACGCGAAGTGCGGGTAGCCTTGCAGCATGTCGGCGCAGCTCTTCACCTTGTCCCTCATGAACGTCCTCGCACAGCAGGCCGACCCGGGCCGGGTGGCCACCATCCGCTGGTTCGGCATCGTGATCGTGGTGCTGGGCCTGTCCGTCATCTTCCTGCGGTGGTGGCGCGAGCGGTAGTGATCCCGTCACCTGCGAGTTCACCCACATCTCCGGGTAATTGTTTGCAGCATGCAAATATTTCACGTAAAACTATCTGGTGCCACATTTTCTTGCCGAGCCGGCGAACCCGGCCATCCTTGAGACCCTGACTGACGCGCGGCGCGAGCAGATCGCCACGATGTCACGCGCGCTGCTGCTGCACGGGCGGCTCCAGCGCAACCTCAGCGACCGCGCGGCCACCGCCACGGGCCTCGCCCACATGCACTACGCCATTCTGCTGGCCCTGACCACCACGGACTTGACGCGCATGAGCGAACTGGCCGAATACTACAGTCTGGACGTTTCAGTGGTCTCGCGTCACGTCTCCGCGATGGAGAGCGCCGGCCACGTCACCCGCACCCGCGACGAATCCGACAGGCGCGCGGTCACCGTTCAGATCACCCCCGAAGGCAGCGAGGTTCTGGAGCGCACACGAATCCTGTACCGGACCCGCCTCGCCGAATTGACCCGGGAGTGGAACGACGACGACGTGGACACCTTCGTCTCCTTCTTGTGTCGCCTTCTGCGCAGCGCTGGTGGAGCGGAGATGAACGCATGAAGAGAGAAGCCGCGAAAGGTTCGCCCCAGAACAAGGTGATGGCCGTGTTTCTTGGCCTGTTGGCGGCACAGTTCGTCTCCTCGATGTCCAACACCATCATCGCCAATGCCATGCCTGTGATTGTGGCGCAGATCGGCGGAAACGCCGTGCAGTACACTTGGGTGATCACCGCGGGAATCCTCGCCAACACCATCGTGACGCCCATTGCGGGCAAGCTGGCGGACCTCTTCGACAAGAAGAAGCTCTTCATCTTCTCCCTCATTCTGTTCGCCGTGGCCAGTCTCCTGTCCGGCGGCGCACAGACCGCGAACCAGCTGATTGCCACCCGCGTGTTGCAGGGTATCGGGATGGGCATGATGATCACGCTGACCATGGTCATCATGGCCACGATCGTCTCCCCGCGTGAGCGCGGAAAGTACAACGGCTACATGGCTGCCTCCATGGCCGTGTCCACCGTGGCCGGCCCTCTCATCGGCGGACTGATCGTGGATTCCCCGCTGGGATGGCGCTGGTGTTTCTGGGTCACGCTCCCCTTCGTGGTGGCCGTGATGTTCCTGGTTGCGCACCAGCTTCAGGTGCCCACGGTTCACGAGGGCAAGGCCCGCATCGATTTCCTGGGCATCGCATTCATCGGGGCGGCTTCCGCCTCACTGCTCATCTGGATCTCCTCGGAAGGGCGTGACTTCGAGATCTCCTCGCCGGTCTCCATCGGACTGCTCGTGATCTTCGTGATCTCCACGGTGCTTTTCGTGGTGGTCGAGGCCAAGGTGACCGAGCCGCTGATTCCGCTCCACCTGTTCCGCAATCGCACGGTGGTGCTGGCCATCGTGGCCTTCGTGGGCCAAGGCGTTGCCATGTTCTCCATCTCGGTGTTCTTCGGCCAGTACTTCCAGTACGGTCGCGGCTTCTCGCCCACCCAGGCGGGCCTGCTCACGCTGCCCGTGGTGATCCCGATGATGTTGGCATCCACTGTCGTGGGCCGGCGCACCACCGCCACCGGCTACTGGAAGCGCTACGTTGCCACAGGAATGGCCGCCATGGTGGTGGGCGCCCTCCTGCTGGTGCCCGTCACCGGAACGAGCAACCTATGGTATCTGGGCGCCTCCATGGCAGTGTTCGGCTTCGGAATGGGCGCCGCGGGCATCCTCATGGTGGCCGTGCAGAATCTGGTGGGCCTGAACATCATGGGGGCGACGACGTCGACCCTCATGTTCTTCCGGACCCTCGCCGGAGCGCTGGGAATCCAGCTCCTGGGCAGGATCTACCAGACTCATGTTCGCGATGACATCGTCTCCACATTGGGGGAGTTCCCACATTCCGGAACGGGCGAGCTCGATCTCGCGGCTCTCCCGGATCCGGTCGAAGCCGTGGTGCGGGCCGCCTATGGTCAGGAGATCGGCGCGGTGTTCGCGTGGATGGCGGGTATTTCGGCCATCGGTTTCGTGGCGGTGCTCATCATCAAGGGCACCTCGCTGCGCAGCTCCATTGACATCGAGCACGTGCAGAAGATCTTCGAGCAGGAAGGCGACGTGCTCGAACCCCGGCGCTCAGAGCCCCAGCCGGGCCACCGCCCACGCGATTGACTCTCGGGTGTAGGCGGTGCGCGCCGGGAGCTCCGAAAGTGTCAGATCGTGGCGCCCTCCCGGGACCTCCAGCAACGTGACGTCCGGGTTGAGCCGTGGCGCCAGGCGCTTGATGTCCTCCACGTCCAAAATACAGTCCGTGGCCGCGAGCTGTTCGGCGGTGGGCTTCGTGAAGCTGCCGGAGCACGTGGAGTGGGCCACGAGGAGTGGTTCCCTGATGCGGACCTGCCCGCTCGCCACACGCTGGTGGCCGCGGCGCACCGCCCGGAACAATCCGGCGTACACGGGCTGCGCCGTCGTCGGCTTGCGAAGCGGATTGAACGTCCACTCGCCGCCGAAGTCCCGATGGAGATTGCGCGCATAGTCCGGCTTGAGAGTGGAGATCCGCAGGCGGGGAAACCACTGGCCCATGCGATCGACGGCGCGGGTGACGAGCCCCTTCTCGTAGGCCGGCCCGTTGTGATCGAGCCAGGGAGAATTGAGAATCACCGCGTCCACGCTTGCGGGATGGTTCCCGGCCCACAGCGCCGCCTGCAGGCCGCCCATCGAGTGGCCGATGAGGATCACCTTGGATGCCCCGAGCGTGCCTCGGATGTAGTCGATGGCGGCGCCAATCTCCTCTTCGCGCACGTGGAGGTCGCGGATGTCGTCTCTGGAGCGGGGATCGCGCAGGGCGCGCCCGGAGCGGCGAAATTCGAGCGCCACCAGCGGCACCGCGACCTCACGCCACGCGGCGGCCTGCTCCACGTGGAAGAAGGTGTCCTGAAACCCGGGCAGGTGGAGCGCCGCAGTCCCGGACCGGGCGATCAGCTCCTGGGCATCGGACTCGTGGACCAATACGGCGACGTCGGGACGGTGCGGTGGTGCACCGCCGTCGTCCTTCTCCAGAAAGATCGTGCGGGCACCCCACGTGGGTCCCAGATCGTCGGGTGATGGTCCTGAGATACGCATGGAGCTCGTGGTCAGTCGACGATGCCGTAGAGGCGGTCGCCGGCATCTCCCAAACCGGGAACGATGTAGCCCTTCTCGTTCAGGTGATCGTCCAGCGAGGCCATGAAGATGGTGACGTTGGCGCGTTCGCCGATGGCCTTCTCGAGGTTCGCCACGCCCTCGGGTGCGCCGAGCAGGCAGATGCACGTGACGTCGCGCGAGCCGCGCTCCAACAGGTAGTTGATGGAATCAATCAAGGTGGCGCCGGTGGCCAGCATCGGATCCAGGACGTAGCACTGGCGGCCGGAGAGATCGTCGGGAAGTCGGTTGGCGTAGGTGATGGCTTGCAGGGTTTCCTCGTCGCGGCGCAGGCCGAGGAAGCCGATTTCCGCGGAGGGCAGCAGCTTGGACATTCCTTCGAGCATCCCGAGGCCGGCGCGCAGAATCGGCACCACGATCGGGGCTGGCCGGGCCAGATGAACTCCGGTTGTCGGGGCAACGG
>RRZU011414145.1_pt1 | contig 23754 bp, 35 predicted proteins | sample 2165561 | NCBI WGS metagenome assembly RRZU01 (sample SAMN10456909, study PRJNA506462) | wastewater metagenome | isolation source: wastewater sludge | place: USA: Moscow, Idaho | reverse complement strand
GTCCGTCGCCGAGAGCATCGTCTATGGCGCGTTCGAAACCGCTGAAGCGCGCGCCAAGAAGGCCCCGATCCAGGTCTTCCATGACGCGCTGAACAACATCAAGCCGGGCATCGAGGTCCGCAGCCGCCGCGTCGGCGGTGCGACCTACCAGGTCCCCGTCGAAGTCAAGCCGGGCCGCGCGACCACGCTGTCCCTGCGCTGGCTCGTCGGCTACTCCCGGCAGCGTCGCGAGAAGACGATGACCGAGCGCCTGATGAACGAGATCCTCGACGCCTCCAACGGCCTCGGCGCTTCGGTGAAGCGTCGCGAGGACACCCACAAGATGGCCGAGGCCAACCGCGCCTTCGCGCATTACCGCTGGTGATTCGACGCCCCCGCGCCCGTGAAAGGGCCGGGGGCTCTCACCTGTGAACTTCCTTTACTTGAAGACTGCATAAGGACAGCACAGTGACCGACCTGAGCAAGGTTCGCAACATCGGCATCATGGCCCACATCGATGCCGGCAAGACCACCACCACCGAGCGCATCCTGTTCTACACGGGTAAGAACCACAAGATCGGTGAGACCCATGACGGCGCCGCCACCATGGACTGGATGGAGCAGGAGCAGGAGCGCGGCATCACGATCACGTCGGCCGCGACGACGTGCTTCTGGCACAACACCCTGATCAACATCATCGATACCCCGGGTCACGTCGACTTCACCGTCGAGGTGGAGCGTTCGCTGCGCGTCCTCGACGGTGCCGTCGCCGTGTTCGACGGCGTCGCCGGCGTCGAGCCGCAGTCGATGACGGTGTGGCGCCAGGCCACCAAGTACGGCGTCCCGCGCATCTGCTACGTCAACAAGCTCGACCGCACCGGCGCGTCGTTCGACCACGTCGTCAAGACCATCCGCGAGCGCCTCAACACCGACCCGGTGTTGCTGCAGCTGCCGATCGGCTCCGAGGGCGACTTCCTCGGCGTCGTCGACCTCGTGGAGATGCGCGCGCTGACCTGGCGCGGCGAGACCAAGATGGGCGAGGACTACGAGGTCGAGGAGATCCCGGCCGAGCTCCTCGAGGCCGCCAACGAGGCGCACTCCACCCTGATCGAGCGCGTCGCGGACGTCGACGACGAGATCATGGAGATGTACCTCGAGGGCGAAGAGCCGTCGGTGGCGCAGATCAAGGCCGCCCTCCGCAAGGGCATCATCTCGAACACCTTCACCGCGGTCGTCTGCGGCACCTCGTTCAAGAACAAGGGCGTCCAGCCCCTGCTCGACGCGGTCGTCGACTACCTGCCGTCGCCGCTCGACGTGCCCGCCATCGACGGCTTCAAGCCGGGCGACGAGTCGGTCCACCTGGAGCGCCAGCCGTCGGACGACGAGCCGCTGTCGATCCTGGCGTTCAAGGTCGCCGCGGATCCGCACCTGGGCAAGCTGACGTTCGTGCGCATCTACTCCGGCGTCCTGAACGCCGGCTCGCAGGTGCTGAACGCGACCAAGGGCCGCAAGGAGCGCATCGGCAAGATCTACCAGATGCACGCCAACAAGCGTGAGGAGATCCCCCAGATCGGCGCCGGCATGATCTGCGCCGTCATGGGCCTCAAGGACACCACGACCGGTGAGACCCTGTGCGACCCGAACAACCCGATCGTGCTCGAGTCGATGACCTTCCCGGCCCCCGTGATCGAGCAGGCCATCGAGCCGAAGACCAAGTCCGACCAGGAGAAGCTGGGCACCGCGATCCAGCGCCTGGCCGAGGAGGACCCGACCTTCCGCGTCCACACCGACGAGGAGACCGGCCAGACCATCATCGCCGGCATGGGCGAGCTCCACCTCGACGTCCTCATCGACCGCATGCGTCGCGAGTTCAAGGTCGAGGCCAACATCGGCAAGCCGCAGGTGGCGTACCGCGAGACCCTTCGCCGCAAGGTGGAGAAGGTCGAGTACACGCACAAGAAGCAGACCGGTGGTTCGGGCCAGTTCGGCCGCGTCATCATCGACCTGGAGCCGACGGAGGCGGGCTCGGGCTACGAGTTCGTCAACGCCGTCACCGGTGGCCGCATCCCCCGCGAGTACATCCCCGCGGTGGACCAGGGCATCAAGGAGGCCATGCAGTTCGGCGTGCTCGCCGGCTACCCGGTCGAGGACATCAAGGTGACCCTGACCGACGGCGCGTACCACGACGTCGACTCCTCCGAGCTGGCGTTCAAGCTGGCCGGCGCGATGGCCTTCAAGGAGGCCGCCCGCAAGGCCGACCCCGCCATCCTGGAGCCCATGATGGCCGTCGAGGTGACCGGCCCCGAGGACTACCTCGGCACCGTGATCGGCGACCTGAACTCGCGTCGTGGACACATCCAGTCGATGGATGAGCAGCACGGCAACAAGGTCGTCCGCGCCCTCGTGCCGCTGTCGGAGATGTTCGGCTACGTCGGCGACCTGCGCTCGAAGACCTCGGGCCAGTGGTCGTACTCGATGGAGTTCGACTCCTACGCCGAGACGCCGCGCAACATCATGGACGAGATCGTCGCCAAGGCAAAGGGCGAGTGACCCTCTAGGTCGCCGCTCAACGACCGGCCGGGAGGGTAACCTCCCGGCCGGTTTTGACTGGCAATCGTAGGTCGCTACGATTGGTCAGGTATGGCCCCGGGCGGTAAGCTCGGGCGCCGACCCTCATTGAGGAAAGACCCCACGCCGGGCAATCCCGCACGGCGAGATCCAAGAAGGAGCCCTCGTGGCAAAGGCCAAGTTTGAGCGGACCAAGCCGCACGTAAACATCGGCACCATCGGACACGTCGACCACGGCAAGACCACTCTGACCGCGGCGATCACGAAGGTGCTTCACGACCGCTACCCCGAGTGGAACGCTGTCTCGGCGTTCGACCAGATCGACAAGGCGCCCGAAGAGCGCCAGCGCGGCATCACCATCTCGATCGCGCACGTCGAGTACCAGACCGAGAAGCGCCACTACGCGCACGTTGACTGCCCCGGCCACGCCGACTACGTCAAGAACATGATCACCGGTGCCGCTCAGATGGACGGCGCGATCCTCGTGGTCGCCGCCCCCGACGGCCCGATGGCTCAGACCCACGAGCACATCCTCCTGGCCCGCCAGGTCGGCGTTCCCGCCATCGTCGTCGCCCTCAACAAGTGCGACATGATCGATGAGGCCGACGCCGACCTCATCGACCTGGTCGAGATGGAGCTCCGCGAGATCCTCTCCGCTCAGGAGTTCGACGGCGACAACCTCCCGATCGTCCGCGTTGCCGCCTTCCCGGCGCTGAACGGCGACGAGAAGTGGGCCGACTCGATCATGGAGCTCATGGACGCGGTCGACGAGTACATCCCGCAGCCCGCGCGTGACACCGACAAGCCCTTCCTCATGCCCGTCGAGGACGTCTTCACGATCACCGGCCGTGGCACCGTCGTCACCGGCCGTGTCGAGCGCGGCATCCTCAAGGTCAACGAGGAGGTCGAGATCGTCGGCATCCACGACAAGTCGACCAAGACCACGGTCACCGGCGTCGAGATGTTCCGGAAGTTGCTCGACGAGGCTCGCGCCGGCGAGAACGTCGGCCTGCTGCTGCGTGGCGTCAAGCGCGAGGACGTCGAGCGTGGCCAGGTCGTCGTCAAGCCCGGCTCGATGACCCCGCACACCGAGTTCGAGGCCCAGGTCTACATCCTGAGCAAGGACGAGGGCGGCCGGCACACGCCGTTCTACGACAACTACCGCCCCCAGTTCTACTTCCGCACCACGGACGTCACCGGTGTCGTGAAGCTGCCCGAGGGCACCGAGATGGTCATGCCCGGTGACAACACCGAGATGAACGTCACCCTCATCCAGCCGATCGCCATGGACGACGGCCAGCCCTTCTCGATCCGTGAGGGTGGCCGCACCGTCGGCTCCGGCCGGGTCACCAAGGTCACCAAGTAGTCCTTCGCCCGGGGGTCTGCACCCCCGGGCACGGCGTGACACGCAGGGCCCCGGCCGCTCGGCCGGGGCCCTGCCTCGTGCCGGGGCGTCGTGCCGGGGCGTCGTGCCGGGGCGTCGTGCTGCGGGCCGGGCGCTGCGCGTTAGGGTCGGGAGGGTGAACGCCACCACGGATCGGCTCGAGGACCCCGACACCACGACCGACGGCCTGCTGCAGTTCATCGCGGCGGCACCCACCCCCTTCCATGCGGCGGCGCAGGCGGCGGCGCTGCTGCGGCAGGCCGGTTTCACCGAGCTGCCCGAGACCGCCGCCTGGCCCTCCGGGGCGGGCCGGCACGTCGTCGTCCGGGGTGGGGCCCTGCTGGCTTGGGCCGAGCCGGAGGGCGCCGCCCCGAGCACCCCCTTCCGGATCATCGGCGCGCACACCGATTCACCGAACCTGCGGGTCAAGCCACGCCCCGACCTGGTGCGCTCCGGCTGGCAGCAGTTGGCCGTCGAGCCCTACGGCGGCCTGCTGCGCAACTCGTGGCTGGATCGCGATCTCGGCCTGGCCGGGCGCGTCGTCGTGCGCACCTCGCACGGCCCGGTCGCCCGGCTCTTCCACGACCGCGAGCCCCTCCTACGGGTGCCCCAACTGGCCATCCACCTGGATCGCGGCGTCAACGACCGCGGCCTCGTGCTCAACCCTCAGCAGCACCTCGTGCCGGTCTGGGGGCTCGGCGACAGCCCGGCGAGCTTCCTGGGCTACCTGGCCGGGCAGGTCGAGGCCTCCGTCGGCGACGTGCTCGGCTTCGACGTGATGGCCCACGACACCCAGCCGCCGGCCCGGCTGGGGCGGGCCCGGGAGCTCATCGCCGCGCCGCGGTTGGACAACCTGGCCAGCTCGTATGCCGCGGTCCGCGCCCTCACCCACGCCGCGGACTGGGTGCTCGGTGCGGGGGCGGGGCACGCGGCATACCGGCCGGTCGTCGTGCTCTTCGACCACGAGGAGGTGGGCAGCTCCTCGGAGCGGGGCGCGGCCTCACCGCTGCTGGAGGCGGCGTTGGAGCGCACCGTCCTGGCCGCGGGGGGCGGGCGCGACGAATTGTGGCGCGCGCTGGCCGGCTCGACGGTCGCATCGGCCGACATGGCGCACGGCGTGCACCCCAACTATCCGGAGCTGCACGAGCCCAGCCACGCCCCCCGGGTCAACGGCGGGCCGGTGCTCAAGGTGCAGACCGAGATGCGTTACGCCACCGACGGGGTCGGCGCGGCTGTGCTTCGCGAGGCCTGCGATGTCGCGGGCGTGCCGTTGCAGGTCTTCGTCACCCGCAGCGACGCGCCGTGCGGCTCGACGATCGGTCCCATCACCGCCGCGCGGCTCGGGGTGAGCACCGTCGATCTGGGCTGCGCGATGCTGTCGATGCACAGCGTGCGCGAGCTGGCCGGCGCGGCCGACCCGGCGATGTATGCCGCGGCGCTGGCCGCCTTCCTCACCCCCCACCCCCACGGGTCGGGTGGTTAGGCCCACGGGCCGAGGGCGGCGCACGCGGCATACACGCGTTGGATCGCGGGGTTGGGTGCCATAGTGCGCCGCCACAGCTGCAGGACCCGCCGGGTGACCGGCTCGGCGACCGGCACCGCGACCACCCCCGGCGGCATGAGCTCTCGGCCCAGCCGGGGCACCAGGGCGATCGCCAGGCCGTGCTCGACGAGCCCGATCTGGGAGGCGAACTCCATCGCCCAGTAGCGGATGTCCGGGCGCAGCCCATGCCGGTCGTGCAGATGCACGAGCCATCCGTGGCAGACGCTGCCGGGGGGCGCGCAGGTCCAGACCAGCCCGGGCAGGTCGTCGGCGCGCACCGCGTCGGTGCCGGCCAACGGGTGCCCGGCGGGCACGAGGACGTCGGCGGTGTCGATGCCCAGCTGCACCTGCTCGACGTGCGCCGGGATGGGCAGCGGCAGGTCGCCCCAGTTGTGCACGAGGGCGGTGTCGACCTGCCCGGTGGCGACCAACTCGATGGCCTCGTGCGGGTCGTGCTCGACGACCCGCACGTCGATGCCCGGGTCGGTATGCCGCAGCCGGGCCAGCGCCGGCGCCACGAGCCCCCGCAGCCCGGTGGAGAAGGCGGCCAGACGCACCTGGGCCTGCACCGGGCCGTCGGCGGCTGCGGCGAGCCGGGCGGTCATCGCCTCGACCTGCCCGAGCACGGTCGCGCCCTCGTCGGCCAACCGACGCCCGGCCTCGGTGAGCGCGACCCCGCGCCCGACCCGTTCCAGCAGTGGCTGCCCGGTCTGCCGTTCCAGCCGTTTGACCTGTTGGGAGACCGCCGACGGGGTGTAGCCGAGGGCCCCGGCCGCGCCGATCACCGAGCCGTGATCGCGGACCGCCACGAGGGTGGCCACCGCAGCAAGATCGATCATGAAACAACGCTACGTGATCAAGTCAAAGAATATGTGCTTGTGCTGCATGATCGCCTGGCCCAGAGTGATCCCCGTGACGACTCGTGACCGCCTGCTCGCCCTGCTCGTCGTCACCGTCTGGGGGCTCAACTTCGTCGTCATCGACTGGGGGCTGGCCGCCATCCCGGGTGGGGTGCCACCGCTGCTGTTCGTCGCGCTGCGCTTCTGCCTGGTGTCACTCGGGGCCTTCGTCGTGCCCCGCCCAGCCGCCCGGTGGCGCGACCTGGCCCTCGTCGGCGCCTTCATGAGCGTCGGGCAGTTCGGGTTGATGTACTCCTCCCTCGCCGCCGGCCTGCCGCCCGGGCTGGCCTCGCTCGTGCTGCAGATCCAGGCCGCCTTCACCGTCGTGCTCGGGGTGATCCTGCTCGGTGAACATCCGCGTCGGGCCCAGCTCGTCGGTGTCGCACTCGGGTTGGCCGGCCTGGGCATCGTGGCTCTCGGGCGCGGGGGAGCGGTGCCGATCGTCGCGCTGGGGCTGTGCGTAGCCGCTGCCGGCTGCTGGGCGGCCGGCAACATCGCCTCGCGCCGCCTCCAGGGCGTCGGCGGCCTGGCCCTGACCGTGTGGTCGGGCCTGGTCGTCCCGATCCCGCTGCTGGCCCTGTCGCTGCTGCTCGACGGCCCGGCCCGGGTCGGCGGTGCCGCCCTGGCCCTGCTGGGGCCGGGCGCCCTGCCGGCCTGGCTCAGCTCGCTCTACACGGCGGCACTGGGCTCGCTGCTGGGCTACGGGGTGTGGAACTCACTGCTGGGCCGACACCGGGTCGCCGAGGTGGCGCCCTACTCGCTGCTCGTGCCCGTGGTCGGGATGAGCGCGGCATACCTGATCCGCGGCGAGCGACCCAGCCTGCTCGCGCTCGCCGGTGGGGTCGTGCTCGTCACCGGGGTCGCGGTCACCGTGTTGCCGGCCCGCGCGCCGCAGCCCGAGGGCGGTTCCGAGGCGCAGTGCCAACGCGAGCTGCCCTGCGAGCAGGCCCGCTGAGCGAGGGCCGCCGAGACGATTCCGGTTCCGGGAGTGGGGCGCCCGTCGGGCTGACCGCGACGGCGCACAGCCGGATTTGAGCCGACCGGCTGCCCTGTGGAAGACTGTCCCGGTTGCTTGACGCGCGGCGTCCTTCTTCGAGTGGAATCGAAGAGGTCCGCCGCCGCCCCTCGACCGGTGCCGGACCCATGTGGTCCCGCCGGGCCGGACACGGCATACGTGGCCCGAGGGAAGCGCAAGCTCCGGCTCCGGCCGGACCGATGACACCCACCTCCGGTGGCACCCGGGTTCTTCCCCGTATGCCGCGCGGCGGACCGGGCCGGGCGCGACACGCCCGACCTCGGGGGTCGGAGGTTCTGGGGCAGTACGGGCACACGGCAGGTGTTGGCGAGAGAGAGACGGAACCTTCGATGGCGGGACAAAAGATCCGCATTCGCTTGAAGTCGTACGACCACGAGGTCATCGACAGTTCAGCGCGCAAGATCGTCGACACGGTCACCCGCGCCGGGGCCACCGTCGTCGGCCCGGTGCCGCTGCCGACCGAGAAGAACGTCTTCGTCGTGATCCGGTCGCCGCACAAATACAAGGATTCCCGGGAGCACTTCGAGATGCGCACCCACAAGCGCCTCATCGACATCATCGACCCGACCCCCAAGGCGGTCGACTCGCTGATGCGCCTGGACCTGCCCGCCGACGTCAACATCGAGATCAAGCTCTGAGGGATCGGCAGATGAGCGACATGAGCACGCGAACCGTCAAGGGGGTGCTGGGCGAGAAGCTCGGCATGACCCAGGTCTGGGACGCCGACAACCGTCTGGTGCCCGTCACCGTCATCAAGGTCGGCCCGAACGTCGTCACGCAGGTGCGTGGCGATGCCGATGGGTATGCCGCGGTGCAGCTCGGGTACGGCGAGATCGACCCGCGCAAGGTCAACAAGCCCATGAAGGGCCACTTCGAGAAGGCCGGGGTCACCCCCCGCCGGCACCTGGTCGAACTGCGTACTGCCGACGCGGCCGACTATGCGCTCGGCCAAGAGGTGACCGTCGAGGTCTTCGAGGCCGGCCAGTCGGTCGACGCGACCGGCACGACCAAGGGCAAGGGCTTCGCCGGTGTGATGAAGCGGCACGGCTTCTCCGGGGTCGGCGCCTCCCACGGTGCCCACCGCAACCACCGTAAACCCGGCTCGATCGGCGCCTGCGCCACGCCCTCCCGGGTGTTCAAGGGGGTGCGGATGGCCGGCCGGATGGGTGGCGTGCGCCAGACCACCCAGAACCTCACCGTCCAGAGCGTCGACGCGCAGCGTGGCCTGTTGCTCATCAAGGGCGCCGTTCCCGGCCCCCGCGGTGGCATCGTCCTCGTGCGCACCTCGTCGAAGGGGGCCTGATCACCATGGCGTCCACCCAGACCCTCAGCGTGGCCTTGCCCGGCGAGATCTTCGACGTGCAGGTCAACGTGCCGCTGATCCACCAGGTCGTCGCGGCGCAGTTGGCTGCGGCCCGGCAGGGCACGCACGCCACGAAGACCCGGGGCAACGTCTCCGGTGGCGGTCGCAAGCCCTACCGCCAGAAGGGCACCGGCCGGGCCCGGCAGGGCTCGACCCGGGCCCCGCAGTTCACCGGCGGTGGCGTGGTGCACGGCCCGCAGCCGCGCGACTACGCCCAGCGCACCCCCAAGAAGATGAAGGCCGCCGCGTTGCGCGGGGCCCTGTCCGACCGGGCCCGCAACGGGCGGGTGCATGTCCTGGAGTCGATCCTCACCGGTGACACCCCCTCGAGCGCGACCGCGGCGGCGGTGCTGGCCGGCCTGACCGACCGCACCAAGTTCCTCGTCGTCCTCGAGCGTGGCGACCAGGTCGGCCTGCTCAGCGTGCGCAACCTCGCCGCGGTGCACGTGCTGGCCGTCGACCAGCTCAACACCTACGACGTGCTCTGCGCCGACGACATCGTCTTCACCCGTGGCGCCCTCGAGGCGTTCACCGGTGCGTCGTTCGCCGACGCGGCACCGGCCAAGGCCGACAAGCCCGCAGCCAAGGCCGACAAGCCCGCCGACAAGCCCGCAGCGAAGGCGGACAAGCCCGCCGACAAGCCGGCCGACAAGCCTGCCGAGAAGGCGGCCAAGGCCGACAAGCCCGCAGCCAAGGCAGACAAGCCGGCTCCGGCCAAGACCCTCCTCGAGGAGGCCGCCGAGCCGGCCGTCGAGGCCACGTCGGCCGCCAAGCTCGCCGATGTCGCCGAACTACCTGATGGTGCCGAACTGCCTGAGGGCGCCGCGGCGCCGTTGGCCGACGGGTCGGCCCCGGAGGGCTACACCGTCAAGGGCAACGCCGATTCCGGTCTCTACCACGAGCCGGACGGCCGCTGGTACGACGCGACGGTCGCCGAGTTCTGGTTCAAGACCGCCGCCGACGCCGAGGCCGCCGGGTTCCGGAAGGCCGGCAGCGCAGCCAAGAGCGCGGCCGCCACGCAGGAGGATGACAAGTGAGCAGCCCCGCCAAGAACCCGCGCGACATCCTCATCGCGCCGGTCGTCTCCGAGAAGTCCTACAGCTTGCTCGATGAAGGCAAGTACACCTTCGTCGTCGACCCGCGGGCCAACAAGACCGAGATCAAGATCGCCGTCGAGCAGGTCTTCGGCGTCAAGGTCGACAAGGTCCACACGATCAACCGCCAGGGCAAGGCGCGGCGCACCCGCTTCGGCGTGGGCAAGCGCAAGGACACCAAGCGGGCCATCGTCACCCTGCGCGACGGCACGATCGACATCTTCGGCAGCGTCTCCTGACGGCCGGCAGCGAAGGACACACACATGGGTATCCGTAAGTACAAGCCGACCACGCCGGGCCGGCGCGGCTCGTCGGTGGCCGATTTCGTCGAGGTGACGCGTTCGACTCCCGAGAAGGCGCTGGTGCGCCCGATCGCCAAGTCCGGTGGGCGCAACAACGCCGGCCGGATCACGACCCGGCACATCGGTGGCGGGCACAAGCGCGCCTACCGGCTCATCGACTTCCGTCGCCACGACAAGGACGGCGTGCCGGCCACGGTGGCGCACATCGAGTACGACCCGAACCGCACGGCGCGGATCGCGTTGCTGCACTACGCCGACGGTGACAAGCGCTACATCCTCGCGCCGAACCGGCTCAAGCAGGGCGACACGGTGGAGAACGGCCCCTCGGCCGACATCAAGCCGGGCAACGCGTTGCCGCTGCGCAACATCCCCACCGGCACCGTGGTGCACGCGATCGAGCTGCGCCCGGGTGGCGGGGCCAAGATCGCCCGGTCGGCCGGTGCCCGCGTGCAGTTGGTGGCCAAGGACGGCCCCTACGCGCAGTTGCGGATGCCCTCCGGTGAGATCCGCAATGTCGACGTCCGCTGCCGGGCCACGGTCGGCGAGGTCGGCAACGCCGAGCAGAACAACATCAATTGGGGCAAGGCCGGCCGGATGCGCTGGAAGGGCAAGCGCCCCACGGTCCGCGGTGTCGCGATGAACCCCATCGACCACCCGCATGGCGGTGGTGAGGGCAAGACCTCCGGTGGCCGCCACCCGGTCAGCCCCTGGGGTCAGCAGGAGGGCCGCACCCGTAAGGCCCACAAGGAAAGCGACAAGCTCATCGTGCGTCGCCGTCGGACCGGCAAGAAGCGCTGAGAAGGAGCCGTTGACAGATGCCTCGGAGCCTCAAGAAGGGCCCCTTCATCGACGATCACCTGCAGAAAAAGGTGGACGTCCAGAACGAAGCGGGCACCAAGAACGTCATCAAGACCTGGTCGCGTCGCTCGGTCATCAGCCCCGACATGCTCGGGCACACCTTCGCCGTGCACGACGGCCGCAAGCATGTCCCGGTCTTCGTGACCGAGTCGATGGTCGGTCACAAGCTCGGCGAGTTCGCACCGACGCGCACCTTCAAGGGGCACGTCAAGGACGACAAGAAGGGGCGGCGGCGCTGATGGCCGGCAACACCCAGCAGCTGGAGCCCGTCGTGGAGGCGTATGCCGTGGCCCGCCACGTGCGGGTCACCCCGATGAAGGCGCGACGGGTCATCGACCTGATCCGCGGGCGCAACGCCACGGAAGCGGTGGCCACGCTGATGTTCGCCCAGCAGGCCGCGTCCGAGCCGGTGCGCAAGGTGCTGCAGAGCGCCATGGCCAACGCTCGGGTCAAGGCCGACGAGGCCTCGATCGCGTTCGACGAGCGCGCGCTCGTGGTCGCCGCGGCATACGTCGACGAAGGTCCGACGATGAAGCGCTTCCGCCCCCGGGCGCAGGGCCGGGCCTCCCGGATCAACAAGCGCACCAGCCACATCACGGTCGTCGTCAACCAGCCCGAGCTTGCCGCGTCCCGCGCGACCCGCGGTGGCGCCGCCACGAAGAAGGGAGCCCGCTGATGGGTCAGAAGGTCAACCCGCACGGCTTCCGGCTGGGCATCACGACGGAACACAAGAGCCGGTGGTTCGCCGACTCGACCAAGACGGGTCAGCGCTACCGCGACTACGTCAAGGAAGACGTCCAGATCCGCCGACTCATGGAGTCGGGCATGGAGCGCGCCGGCATCTCCCGCGTGGAGATCGAGCGCACCCGTGACCGGGTCCGGGTCGACATCCACACCGCCCGGCCGGGCATCGTCATCGGCCGCCGCGGCGCCGAGGCCGACCGCATCCGCGGTGAGCTGGAGAAGCTCACCGGCAAGCAGGTGCAGCTGAACATCCTCGAGGTCAAGAACCCCGAGATCGACGCCCAACTCGTCGCCCAAGGCATCGCCGAGCAGCTCTCGGCCCGCGTCTCCTTCCGTCGCGCGATGCGCAAGGGCATGCAGTCCGCGCTGCGGGCCGGCGCGAAGGGCATCCGGGTGCAGTGCTCGGGCCGGCTCGCCGGCGCCGAGATGAGCCGCTCGGAGTTCTACCGCGAGGGTCGGGTGCCGCTGCACACGCTGCGCGCCAACATCGACTTCGGTTTCTACGAGGCCAAGACCACCTTCGGACGGATCGGGGTCAAGGTCTGGATCTACAAGGGTGACCTCACCGCCCGCGAGTTGGCCCAGCAGCAGGCCGCCGCACCGCGTGCCCCCCGTGGCCCGCGCCGCGACGGTGGCGACCGGCCCAGCCGGCCGCGTCGCGAGCGGGAGTCCGCACCCGCGCAGGCCTCGACCGAGCCCGCCGAGAGTGCCCCCGCCCTGGCTGCGGCCGGCACCGAGCAGGAATGAGCAGGACCACGACATGTTGATCCCACGTCGCGTCAAGCACCGCAAGCAGCACCACCCGGGCCGCAGCGGCACCTCCAAGGGCGGCAACCACGTCGCCTTCGGTGAGTACGGCATCCAGGCCATGGAGCCCGCCTACGTCACCAACCGCCAGATCGAGGCGGCCCGTATCGCCATGACCCGCTACATCAAGCGTGGCGGCAAGGTCTGGATCACCGTCTACCCGGACCGCCCGCTGACCAAGAAGCCCGCCGAGACCCGGATGGGTTCGGGCAAGGGCTCGCCGGAGTGGTGGGTGGTCAACATCAAGCCCGGCCGGGTGATGTTCGAGCTGGCCGGGGTGCCCGAGTCGGTGGCCCGCGAGGCGATGCGCCTGGCGATGCACAAGCTCCCCATGAAAACTCGTTTCGTCCGTCGTGAGGGTGGTGACATCTGATGGCCGTCGGCACCAAGGACCTGGCTCCGGACAACCTGCGCGGATTCGACGACGAGCGCCTCGCCGACGAGCTGCGCAAGGCCAAAGAAGAGCTGTTCAACCTGCGCTTCCAGTCGGCCACCGGCCAGCTGGACAGCCACGGCCGGCTGCGCGCCGTGAAGCGGGACATCGCGCGGATCTACACCGAGATGCGCGAGCGCGAGCTGGGCATCTCCGCGCCGCCGGCCAAGGCCGCGCCCGCCCCGGCCGAGCAGGCCGACAAGAAGTCGAAGAAGGCGAAGGCATGAGCGAGCAGACCGAGTCGACGCAGCGCACGGAGTCGCAGCGCAACGACCGCAAGACCCGCCAGGGCTATGTCGTGAGCGACAAGATGGACAAGACCGTCGTCGTCGAGGTGCAGGACCGCGTCAAGCACCCCCTCTACGGCAAGGTGCTGCGGCGCACCAGCAAGGTGAAGGCCCACGACGAGGCCAACAACTGTGGCGTCGGCGACCGCGTGCTCATCATGGAGACCCGCCCCCTGTCGGCCACCAAGCACTGGCGCGTGGTCGAGATCCTCGAAAAGGCCAAGTGATGACGAGCGAAGCGAGAATTCATCACTTGGACGACAAGCCGTCGGGCGCAGCCCGTCCGCGCTCTTGCACCGGAGGTGCGTCATGATCCAGCAAGAGTCCCGCCTCAAGGTGGCCGACAACACCGGCGCCAAGGAACTGCTGTGCATCCGCGTGCTCGGCGGCTCGGGCCGTCGGTATGCCGGTATCGGTGACACGATCGTCGCGGCCGTCAAGGACGCGATCCCCGGTGGCAACGTCAAGAAGGGCGACGTCGTCAAGGCCGTCATCGTGCGCACCGTCAAGGAGAAGCGCCGCCCGGACGGTTCCTACATCAAGTTCGACGAGAACGCCGCGGTGATCCTCAAGAACGACGGTGACCCCCGGGGCACCCGCATCTTCGGCCCGGTGGGCCGTGAGCTGCGTGAGAAGAAGTTCATGAAGATCATCTCGCTGGCCCCGGAGGTGCTCTGAAGCCATGGCGGTCGTGAAGGCGAAGATGAAGATCAAGAAGGGTGACCTCGTGCAGGTCATCTCCGGGCGCAGCCAGAAGAACGGCGGCGACCGGGGCAAGCAGGGCAAGGTCATCGCGGTCTACCCGGACACCCAGCGGGTGCTCGTCGAGGGTGTCGGCCGGGTCACCAAGCACATCAAGGCGGGAGCCACCGCCCGTGGCACCCGCACCGGTGGTCTCGTGCACGCCGAGGCACCCATCCACGTCAGCAACGTCGCGGTCGTCGACCCGGACAAGAAGGTCCCGACCCGCGTCAAGATCCGCGTCGAGACCGTCGAGCGGGACGGCCGGCCGAAGGCCGCTCGCACCCGCGTGGCGGTCCGCTCCGGCAAGGACCTGTGAGGCACACATGGCTCAGACCGCAACCCAGACGCGCGAGATGCCGCGCCTGAAGACCCGCTACCGCGAGCAGATCAAGCCCCAGCTGCTGTCCGACTTCGGTTACGGCAACGTCATGCAGGTGCCTGGCGTCGTCAAGGTCGTCGTCAACATGGGCGTCGGCGACGCGGCCCGGGACAGCAAGCTCATCGAGGGGGCCGTGCGCGACCTCACGGCGATCACCGGGCAGAAGCCGGTGGTCACCAAGGCGCGCAAGTCGATCGCCCAGTTCAAACTGCGTGAGGGTATGCCGATCGGCGCGCACACCACGCTGCGCGGCGACCGGATGTGGGAGTTCCTCGACCGGCTGGTCACCGTGGCGCTGCCGCGGATCCGGGACTTCCGCGGCTTGTCGCCCAAGCAGTTCGACGGGCGCGGCAACTACACCTTCGGGCTCACCGAGCAGTCGATGTTCCACGAGATCGACCAGGACCGCATCGATCGGATCCGGGGCATGGACATCACGGTCGTGACCACCGCGACGACCGACGACGAGGGGCGGGCGCTGCTCAAGGCCCTCGGCTTCCCGTTCAAGGAGAATTGAGACCCGCCATGGCCAAGACCGCTCTTGTCAACAAGTCCAACGCGACGCCGAAGTTCAAGGTGCGCGCCTACACCCGCTGCCAGAAGTGCGGCCGGCCGCACTCGGTCTACCGCAAGTTCGGCTTGTGCCGGATCTGCCTGCGCGAGATGGCCCACCGCGGCGAGCTGCCCGGCGTCACCAAGTCGTCCTGGTAACCATCCGACACCGCAAGACCGGTGGCTCGCCCGGTGCGAGCCGCCACCAGAACCGGCGGGCCCACGCTCGCCAGAACTGCCACTGACCACGCACCACCGATCTACACGGCAGGTCACCACGCGGCATACCGGCTGGTCCGGCGCCTGGGTGAAACCGCAGTGAGAAGGGGCCCGAAGCCCGATGACGATGACCGACCCGATCGCGGACATGCTCACGCGTGTGCGTAACGCGAATTCGGCGCACCACGACGACGTGTCGATGCCCTACTCCAAGCTCAAGAGCCACATCGCCGAGATCCTCGAGCGGGAGGGCTACATCGCGGGCTGGAGCGTGCAGGACGCCGAAGTGGGCAAGACGCTGACCGTGACCCTCAAGTACGGCCCCAACCGGGAGCGGTCGATCGCCGGGGTCCGGCGGGTCAGCAAGCCCGGTCTGCGGGTCTACGCGAAGTCGACCAACCTGCCCAAGGTGCTCGGCGGCCTCGGCGTGGCGATCATCTCCACGTCCAGCGGTCTGCTCACCGACAAGCAGGCTCACGAGAAGGGCGTCGGCGGGGAAGTCCTCGCCTACGTCTGGTAAGGGGAGCACCTCATGTCGCGAATCGGACGACTCCCGGTCGCCGTGCCCGCCGGGGTCGATGTCACCATCGACGGACGCGCGGTCGCCGTCAAGGGCCCCAAGGGCCAGCTGCAGCTCACCGTTGCCGAACCGATCGTCGTGGCTCGCGCCGACGACGGCACCATCGCGGTCACCCGCCCCGACGACGAGCGGATGTCCCGCTCGCTGCACGGCCTGACCCGCACTCTCATCGCCAACATGGTCCAGGGCGTGACCGCCGGCTACGAGAAGAAGATGGAGATCGTCGGCACCGGTTACCGCGTGCAGGCCAAGGGTGCGAACCTCGAGTTCGCCCTCGGCTACAGCCACCCGATCACCGTCGAACCGCCGGACGGCATCACCTTCGTCGTCGAGGCCCCGACCCGTTTCTCGGTCCAGGGCATCGACAAGCAGCAGGTCGGCGAGGTCGCCGCGAACATCCGCAAGCTGCGCAAGCCCGACCCGTACAAGGCCAAGGGCGTGCGCTACGCAGGCGAGCACATCCGTCGCAAGGTCGGAAAGGCCGGGAAGAAGTAAGCCATGGCAATGATCGTCAAGCGCGGTAAGAGCAAGGCCGCCGCCCGCGTCCGCCGCCAGGTGCGGGGTCGCAAGAAGCTCGCCGGCACCACCGAGCGGCCCCGTCTCGTGGTCTCCCGCTCGACCCGGCACATGTTCGCCCAGGTCGTCGACGACACGGTCGGCAAGACGCTCGTGTCGGCCTCGACGATGGAGGCCGACGTGCGCTCGATCGAGGGTGACAAGACCGCCAAGGCCAAGCGGGTCGGCGAGCTGCTCGCCGAGCGCGCCAAGGCGGCCGGCGTGCAGGCCGTGGTCTTCGATCGCGGCGGCAACAAGTACCACGGCCGGATCGCGGCCATCGCCGACGGCGCCCGCGAGGGTGGGTTGGCCCTGTGACCCACGTGACCCGCACCGTGAACGGACTGAACGAGATGAGGAAGCACTGATGCCCGGACCCCAGCGTCGAGGCACCGGCCCGGCCGGCGCCGCCGGCAGCGATGACCGCGGCGAGCGTCGGGGCCGCGGGCGCGACCGTGACGGGCGCCGTGAGGCCCGCGAGCAGGAGAAGAGCCAGTACCTCGAGCGCGTCGTGACGATCAACCGGGTCGCCAAGGTCGTCAAGGGTGGCCGGCGGTTCAGCTTCACCGCCCTCGTCGTCGTCGGCGACGGTGACGGCACCGTGGGCGTCGGCTACGGCAAGGCCAAGGAGGTGCCCGCGGCGATCGCCAAGGGTGTCGAGGAGGCCAAGAAGGCGTTCTTCAAGGTGCCGCGGATCCAGGGCACCATCCCGCACCCGGTCCAGGGTGAGGCAGCTGCCGGTGTCGTGATGCTCCGCCCGGCCTCGCCCGGTACCGGTGTCATCGCCGGTGGCCCGGTGCGCGCCGTGCTCGAGTGCGCGGGCGTGCACGACGTGCTGTCCAAGTCGCTGGGCTCCAGCAACGCCATCAACATCGTGCACGCCACGGTGGCGGCGCTGCGCATGCTGGAGCGGCCCGAGTCGGTCGCGGCCCGCCGTGGCCGCGCCGTCGAGGACGTCGCCCCGGCCGCCATGCTCAAGGCACAGGCGGCCGGCAAGGCCGCCGCGAAGGTGGGTGCATGATGGGTCGGCTCAAGGTGACCCAGATCCGTGGCGTCGTCGGCGAGAAGCACTTCGCCCGGCACACGCTGCGCTCGCTGGGTCTCAAGCGCATCGGCGACACCGTCGTCAAGGCTGACCGCCCCGAGTTCCGGGGCATGGTCCGTGCGGTCTCCCACCTGGTGACCGTCGAGGAGGTTGACTGACCATGGCCGACGCACAGGCCACCCAGGGCACCGAGCAGGGGGCCCTGCTCAAGGTGCATCACCTGCGCCCGGCGCCCGGCGCCAAGACCCCGCGCACCCGCGTGGGTCGTGGTGAGGGCTCCAAGGGCAAGACCGCCGGCCGCGGCACCAAGGGCACGAAGGCGCGCTACCAGGTGCCCGAGCGCTTCGAGGGCGGGCAGATGCCGATGCACATGAGCATGCCCAAGCTACGCGGCTTCAAGAACCCGTTCCGCACCGTCTACCAGGTGGTCAACCTGGACCGCCTCGCGGCGCTCTACCCGGACGGCGGTGAGGTCACCGTCGACGATCTCGTCGCCAAGGGCGCGGTCCGCGACGGCTACCCGGTCAAGGTGCTGGGCACCGGCGAGATCTCGGTCAAGGTCAGCGTCACCGCCGACCGGTTCTCGGCGGCGGCCAAGGAGAAGATCGAGGCCGCCGGCGGCACCGCCACGCAGGCCTGATCCGACCCACCGGACACGCACGCGGCATACCCTTGGCTCGGGCCACCGGGCCGGGTATGCCGCGTGAGCCGTTTCGCACCACTGTTGGACCACAGGAGGACCCGTGCTCACCGCCGTCGCGCGCGCATTCCGCACGCCGGATCTGCGCAAGAAGCTGTTGTTCACGCTGCTGATCGTCGCGATCTTCCGGCTGGGCTCGGCGATCCCCACCCCTGGGGTGTCCTACACGTTGGTCGCCCAGTGCATCCAGGGCGCCGACCCGGCCAGCGGTTTCATCGGCCTGGCCAACCTGTTCAGCGGCGGGGCGCTGCTGCAGTTGTCCATCTTCGCGCTGGGCATCATGCCCTACATCACCGCGACGATCATCGTGCAACTGCTCACCGTGGTCATCCCGCGCTTCGAGGCCCTCAAGAAGGAGGGCCAGGCCGGCCAGACGAAGATGACCCAGTACAGCCGCTACCTCACCATCGGCCTGGCCGTGCTGCAGTCCTCGACGCTCATCACCTTCGCACGCACCCCCAACCAGATCTTCGGCGGCACCTGCGAGAAGATCCTCGCCGACGACTCGATGACGACGATCGTCATCATGGTGCTCACCCTCACCGCCGGCACCGGGCTGATTATGTGGATGGGCGAACTCATCACCGACCGAGGCATCGGCAACGGCATGTCGTTGCTCATCTTCACCTCGATCGCCTCGGGTTTCCCGGGCTCGCTATGGGCCATCCAGCAGGCCGAGGGCCGCTGGGACGTCTTCATCGGGATCATCCTCGTCGGCTTCCTCGTCATGGCGCTGGTCATCTTCGTCGAGCAGTCCCAGCGGCGGATCCCGGTGCAGTACGCCAAGCGTCAGGTGGGGCGGCGGATGTATGGCGGCTCCTCGACCTACATCCCGCTCAAGGTCAACATGGCCGGGGTCATCCCGGTCATCTTCGCCAGCTCTCTGTTGGCCCTGCCGGCTCTCATCGCGCAGTTCGCCCGCCCGCAGGGCGGCGGCGAAGCACCCGGCTGGGTCCAGTTCGTGGAGAACAACCTCACCCGCGGCGACCACTGGATCTACATGGTCGTCTACACGGGCCTGATCCTCTTCTTCACCTTCTTCTACGTGTCGATCACCTTCAACCCGGTCGAGGTCGCCGACAACATGAAGCGGTACGGTGGCTTCATCCCGGGCATCCGGGCGGGCCGGCCGACCGCCGAGTATCTCGACTACGTCCTGTCCCGCATCACGGTTCCTGGGGCGCTCTACCTGGGCGCGATCTCGCTCATCCCGCTGATCGCGATCCGGCTGTTCAATGCCAACCAGAACTTCCCCTTCGGTGGCACGTCGATCCTCATCATCGTCGGGGTCGGTCTGGAGACCGTCAAGCAGATCCAGGCACAGCTGCAGCAGCGCAACTACGAAGGGTTCCTCAGGTGAGACTGGTCATCATGGGTCCCCCCGGGGCCGGCAAGGGCACACAAGCCTCGCGGATCGCCGAGCGCTACGGCATCCCGGCGATCTCCACCGGCGCGATCTTCCGCTGGAACATCAAGCACCAGACCGAGTTGGGCAAGCAGGTCGAGCCGATCACCTCCACGGGAGGCTACGTGCCCGACGAGCTGACCAACGCCCTCGTGCACGACCGGCTGGAGCAGCCCGACTGTGCCGGCGGCTTCCTGCTCGACGGCTATCCCCGCACCATCGGGCAGGTCCGCTCGCTCGACGACTACCTGGCCGGCGGCGGTCGGGCGCTCGACGCCGCCCTCGAGCTCGTCGTCGACGAGGACGCCATGGTGGCCCGGTTGCTGGCCCGCGCCGAGCTCGAGGGACGGGCCGACGACACCGAGGAGGTCATCCGGGAGCGGATGGCCATCTACCACGCCGAGACCGAGCAGCTCACCCGCATCTACGGTGAGAACGGCGTGCTGCGTCAGGTCGACGGCATGGGCAGTGTCGACGAGATCACCGACCGGCTCGCCGCGGTGCTCGACGACATCCGCGGCTGAGCCGCGGTGGGCAGTCGCCGACACACGCCGGCCCACACCGACGAGCAACTGCGGCTCATGCGGGCCGCGGGCCTGCTCGTCGCACAGACCCTGGAGCTGCTGCGCACCAGCGTGGCCCCGGGCCTGCGCACCATCGACCTGGACACCCTGGCCGAGTCCTACATCCGCGACCACGGTGGGCGGCCCTCCTTCGCGGAGGTGCCGGGCTACCGGCATACCCTGTGCACGTCGGTCAACGAGGAGGTCGTGCACGGCATACCCGGCGAGCGGGTGCTGCACGACGGTGACCTGTTGAGCATCGACTGCGGCGCGATCCTGGCCGGCTGGCACGGTGACGCCGCGATCACCGTCGTCGTCGGCGGTGACGCGGCCGGACGCCCCGAGGACCTCGCGCTGTCCCGGGCCACCGAGGACTCCCTGTATGCCGGGATCGCGGCCCTGCGCCCCGGGCAGCGGCTGTTCGAGGTGGGCGCCGCGATCGAGGCCAGCATCGAGGCCGCCGCGGCCCGCGACGAACTGCCCTACGGCATCGTCGAGGACTACGTCGGGCACACCATCGGCACCGAGATGCACCTGGACCCGCAGATCCCCAACTACGCCGTGCGCGAGCGTGGCCCCATCGTGCGGCCCGGCTACACGGGCGCGTTGGAGCCGATGGTCACCCTCGGCGCCGAGACCACCCGGGTGCTCGACGACGACTGGACCGTGGTGACCACCGACGGCTCCCGCGCCGCCCACTGGGAGCACACCGTCGCCGCTCACGCCGGCGGCCTCTGGGTGCTCACCGCCCTCGACGGCGGTGCGCAGCGACTGGCTGAGCTCGGCGCCCCCTACGCGCCGCTGGACTAGGAGGCCACGTGGGCACGGTCGGGGACTATCACGCGGGCATCGAGCCAGCGGCGCGGCGCCAAGCCCTCGAACACGTCGCCGACCTGGTCCGCGAGCTCGTACCGGAGGCCGTCGAGGGGGAGAGCTACGCGATGCCCGCCTTCCTCTACCGCGGCAAGGGGCTGCTGGCGATCATGGCCGCCAAGACGCACCTGGCGATCTACCCCTTCAGCGGATCCATCCTGCCCGTGCTGCAGGACCGCCTCGCGCCGTGGTCGCACACCAAGGGCACGCTGCGCTTCTCCGTGGCCCACCCGCTGCCCGATGACCTCGTCGTCGACATCGTGGCGCGCCGCCGGGCCCAGATCGACGAGACCCTCGACCGGGTGCCGCGCCCGCGGCGCTGAGCCGGGCGCGGAGCGCTCGGGGAGCGGTCGGGTACGGTCGGGGTCGGCACCGCGATTTCGGGTATGCCGCGCGCCTGCCGTAGGATGGCCCGTTGGGTGTCGTGTGCCTGCGACGCCCGTAGTTGTGCGCGACGCACGTCGCACCCCAGGCACACCCCAGCACACGACACGACGGAACGACGGAGGATATGGCCAAGAAGGACGGGGTCATCGAGATCGAGGGCACCATCGTGGAAGCTCTCCCGAACGCCATGTTCCGGGTGGAGTTGTCCAACGGTCACAAAGTGCTCGCCCACATCTCGGGCAAGATGCGCCAGCACTACATCCGGATCCTCCCCGAGGACCGGGTCGTGGTGGAGCTCTCGCCGTACGACCTCACCCGCGGCCGCATCGTCTTCCGGTACCGCTAGTGCCCGTGCGCACCATTCGTTCACCTCGATCCGAAAGACGAAGGCGATGAAGGTCCAGCCGAGCGTCAAGAAGATCTGCGACAAGTGCAAGGTGATCCGGCGCAAAGGCCGGGTCATGGTCATCTGCGACAACCTGCGCCACAAGCAGCGCCAGGGCTGAGCGCAGACCGACCGGCACGACCCGCGGACCCTTCCGCACGCAGCAACGAGACTGCAGCATCACAACTGCAGCGTCACAACTGCAACATCACAACTGCAACATCACAACTGAATACGACATCGCAGCACCCGACCCCCGTCACCCCACCGGCACCACCGGCGGGCCGGCGGGACGCCACCCCCGGCACGGAGGCCAGGGACCGGCAGCGGCGCGCGACCCCCGAGGGGGCGCCCGCGGCATACCGGATCGGTGTCTGCCCCAGACCTCCGCATCCGATCAGGAGAACAGCACCACATGGCACGTCTCATCGGCGTGGATCTGCCGCGCGACAAGCGCGTGGAGATCGGCCTGACCTACATCTACGGAGTGGGTCGCACCACCGCGAGCAAGGCCCTCGCGGCGACCGGGGTCAGCCCGGACACCCGGGTCAAGAACCTCACCGACGCCGACCTCGTCGCGTTGCGTGACTGGCTGGAGACCAACGTCAAGATGGAGGGTGACCTACGCCGCGAGGTCGCCGCAGACATCCGTCGCAAGGTCGAGATCGGCTCCTACGAGGGCCTTCGGCATCGTCGTGGCCTGCCCGTCCGTGGGCAGCGCACGAAGACCAATGCGCGCACCCGCAAGGGCCCCAAGCGCACCGTCGCCGGCAAGAAGAAGGCCGGCAAGCACTGAGCCACGGGGGCGACGCCCCCGGCTGTGCTACCCGAAGACCTCGTAGAGAAGAAGGACACAGATGCCTCCCAAGAGCCGTCAGGCTGCGGGCGCCAAGAAGGTGCGCCGCAAGGAGAAGAAGAACGTCGCCCACGGGCACGCGCACATCAAGAGCACGTTCAACAACACGATCATCTCGATCACCGACCCCACCGGTGCGGTGATCTCGTGGGCCAGCGCCGGCCAGGTCGGCTTCAAGGGCTCCCGCAAGTCGACCCCGTTCGCCGCGCAGCTGGCCGCCGAGGCCGCCGCCCGCCGCGCCATGGAGCACGGCATGAAGAAGGTCGACGTCTTCGTCAAGGGCCCGGGCTCGGGCCGCGAGACCGCGATCCGCTCGCTCACCGCCACCGGCCTGGAGGTCGGCGCGATCAGCGACGTCACCCCCTCGCCGCACAACGGCGTCCGCCAGCCCAAGCGCCGCCGCGTCTGAGCCAGAAGGAGACCAGACACCCATGGCTCGGTACACCGGCCCCATCACCAAGAAGTCCCGTCGGCTCAAGGTCGACCTCGTCGGCGGCGACAAGAACTTCGAGATGCGCCCCTTCCCGCCCGGCCAGCACGGCCGCCGGCGCATCACCGAGAAGGAATACCTCACCCAGCTGCAGGAGAAGCAGAAGGCCCGCTTCACCTACGGCGTCATGGAGAAGCAGTTCCGCCGCTACTACCAGGAGGCGGCCAACCGCCCCGGCAAGACCGGTGACAACCTGCTGCAGATCCTCGAATCGCGCCTGGACAACGTCGTCTACCGCGCCGGCCTGGCCCGCACCCGGCGGCACTCCCGCCAGCTGGTCACCCACGGCCACTTCGAGGTCAACGGCCACCGCGTCGACGTCCCGTCCTACCGGGTCGAGCCGTACGACATCATCACCGTGCGCAAGCAGTCGGTCGAGAGCTTCCCCTTCGAGCTGGCCCGCCAGACCTACGGCGACCGGCCCATCCCGGCCTGGCTGCAGGTCGTCGAAGGCAGTCTGACGATCCTCATCCACCAGCTGCCGGTGCGTGAGCAGATCGACACCATCCTCACCGAACAGCTCATCGTCGAGCTCTACTCGAAGAACTGACGCACGGGGGGCTACGCCCCCCGTGTACCCCCCCCCCAGAACCCCCCCCCCCCCCGGGGGGCCCCCCCCCCCGCCCCCCCCCCCCCCCCCCCCCCCACCCCCCCGCGCCCCCCCCCCCCCCCACCCCGCCGCCCTCACCCCCGCACGCGCCCCCGCCCCCGCCGCCCCCTCCCC
>RRZU012964664.1_pt1 | contig 23756 bp, 19 predicted proteins | sample 2165561 | NCBI WGS metagenome assembly RRZU01 (sample SAMN10456909, study PRJNA506462) | wastewater metagenome | isolation source: wastewater sludge | place: USA: Moscow, Idaho | reverse complement strand
TCAGTGATAAAACGCGTCGTATAAATGGAAAGGCTACCCCACGTTCAAGCGGCTTATCTTGGTTTTCATGCTGGTACTCACGGTAGACTTGTTCGCCCTCAGTCCTAAACACTGCGTCAGACTCAGATAAGTCAAATAACGCACTGGAGGCTAAACCAATCACTAGCCGGCTGCTTAAATCAAACGCCATACACCACCTACTCTCTACATAAACTTATAAATGCGAAAAAACTCACAAATTCTACGCAGCACAAAATAACAGCTTACAACTGTTTGCTGCTTGGTCTGATTGATTGCAAATTATTTTAGGGAACTATAGCAGGATCCAGCCCAAAGGCTTAGATATAGTAGATGCAGATAGATATGGCATGCAGTGTGAAAACACTGGCTTTGAAATGTTGGGGCTACCTTAATGTCAAAGGCTGCGCCTACCCAGCCAAGGTAGGCGCAAGTCTTATTTAGCTGGTGCTAGTTGCGCTCACACAATCACGGTCACGGTCATTGAGTGCGTTCCAAGCATCAACAATCAGCTGGTTTTCTAAACCCATCGCTGAGTTAGCAGCCTGCCCTGTCGCTTGCATAGTGTGACTAATAACAGTGAACTGCGCAGCCACGAAGCGACCCATTTTTTTGAATACTTTTAGGTTATCCATATCCTTACCCCTTTCTTATAATTTTCATACAGCAAATGCTGTAGAGCCTCCCGAAAACGAGACCAAGCACTATAAATGCTCATCATAAAAGTAGGTGGTTTGCAGAATTAAAGCAGTACTGAATTGTATTTCAGTATTGAACCAGTTTTCATTGCGAAAAACTGATATAGCATTTTGGATTATGCGCGAGCAAATAGCTCTGAGGCGTACCGGTGATGTCTTTCTCTGTACCACGCCACTCAATCAAATTCGTTTGAGTCGGGATAGGAGTACAAATATACAGCACCCTCTCTTGAAAAGCAAGTAGCATATCGAATGTTTTTTATCAAGCCGCTAAATTATACTTTCTAGGCAAGTGGCTGACCTGCCTAGAAAGTGAGTTTAGCCTATCAGCTATAACAGGTTACATAAGCCTGACTTACAACAACGGCAAGGTGTAGGCTAAAATCAAACGGTTATCATCCAAATCTTTGTTGATATTGGAACGTACCGTTGAGTTTCTCCAGCGTACATTGAAGTTTTTCAGGGCGCCCTCTTGGAATGCGTAAGAAATATCGAAGTCACGCTCCCACTCACGTCCTTCAGGCTTATTGCGGCCTAAATCCGCACCGGTACCTTTAACGTAACGGTTAAACATGGTCAAGCCAGGGATGCCTAGGCCTGCAAAGTTGTAGTCGTGACGAACCTGCCAAGATTTTTCATCTTTAGCACCAAACTCACGGTTAGCAACATAGTTAACTAAGAATGGATCTGAACCCTGCACATAAGCATAACCAGTATCACCGGTCATTTTCTGGTAGCCCAAGCCCAGCTTGTTAAAGCCAAAGTTGTACGTCACCATTCCTGAAAACGCTTTATTATCAACGCGAACATCACCATCACTGGTGGAGCGTGATGCACGCACATCTGTTCTTAGTGAGCGCTGATCACCTAAAGGTAAAACATACACAGCATTAATAATATGCTGTTTATACAAGTCTTCTAAACGACCAAAGCTATAGCCGGTGCTCAGCTGATCATTCCATTTGTAGTTTAGGTTAGCCAAGTCAAACGAGTTACTGGTGTAGTTACCGCGAGTCTTACCGGTAACTGGCTTGCCTGTTTTTTTATCAGCCAGACCTTTACCTAAAACGTTCATCTCCATGCGTTCACGGTTAGTAGAAGCACGTTGATTAACACGGTCAATGTGACCTAAAGTTGCAGTTAAGCCATTAATTTCGTTGGATGTAATCATTCCACCCGTGAATAACTGCGGTAAGATACGTCCTTCGAGGTTCGCTTGCAGCATCGGCAAGCGCGGCTTCAATGTACCCACTTGCAGTACAGTTTCTGAAACTTTTGCTTTAAAAGTTCCGCCTAACTTACCAAAGTTATCAACGGACTTACCGTTGCTACGCTGTGGGAATGAGTCTGGTGTGCGGTATGGGCCTGAATCAAGCTTGATCGCCGTAGCAGCGTAAATATCCACACCAACACCAATGGTGCCTTCAGTGAAGCCCGACTTGTAGTCTAGGATAAAAGCCTGCGACCATTCTTCCTTGGTTTTATTTGCAAGCGTGTTTTCTGCATGACGCGTATCCTGGTTCATGTACAGGTTACGAAAACCTAGATTGGCGGTGCTGTCTTCAATAAAAGCAGCGCTAGCTAAAGTAGGTACAGCCAGTAACACACTGCCAGCAGTTGCTAAAGTAATAGCCCGTGCTATGGGGGAAAAATTCATGCGGTTTTCCTATAGTTATCAATATACAAATGGGGCTTCATTCAGAAGCCCCATCTTTAAAAGTCAGCGAACGTAGGCTTAGTCAGCGGTAAATGTACGCGGACGTAAGACGTCGGGTTTTAAGAAGTCTTTCTCACCAACGTTATCGTGATCACCCAACAACTTGCCATTTACTTCCAGACCGTAGCTGGTGTGCTTATGGAAAGTATCTAAGTACTTCTCACGGGTTTCCTTAACATCGCCGGTGTAGCGTGGCTCTTGTGGACGCTCTTGACTATCAATGTAGTAAGCAACATCCCAAGCTTCTTGCTCGCTCAAGCTGTTAGGACGACCCAGTGGCATGTTGTGTTTAATAAATGATGCCAAAGTGAAGTGACGGGAAATACCCGCCCCCCAGTTGTAAGAGGTATCGCCCCACACTGCAGGGAAAACCACTTCACCACGCTCAACTAAACCAGAGCCGTTATCGGAGTGACAGATACTGCAGTTTTCTGCATACACCTTAGCTCCACGATCGTAGTCCATACCTTCTTTAGGATCTTCGAGGCGCGGGTAACCACGGCCATACATATTGCCGCCCGGCTGATAAACCGGAACACCTTTAGCCAGCCAGTGGTGATAAGCAGTTAAAGCGAGCATATCGTCACTGCCGTACTCTGGTGGTACGCCGTTCATCGAGTAGCTAAAGCAACCAGAAATACGCTCTTCTAAATTATTCACATGGTCATTTTTAGGACGGTAGTTTGGCAAAACCACCACCGCTGGCCACACAGGCCCGGCGAAAGGCAAACGGCCTTCACCCATATGACAGCTGCTGCAATTCATACTGTTAAAAACGTTTTTACCGCGCAGTTGCTGTGTATTCATAAAGAGGTCGTAACCACGGCGAATAACACGCTTTAACTCGGGGTGCATTTCTGCTTCTTCCAAGTCTTCCATGGTTGGGGGTACGTGTACGTACTGCCCCTCTTGTACTTCAGGATTATTAACTGGGAAGCGAGGTACTTCTTCAGCCTGAACGGTTAAGCTCAGTGCACTTGCGGCTACAGCCAGCGTCAAACTACGCAGGAGGAAATGTTTGGATTGTTTCATTGTTGTTCTCCCTATTTCTGTGCCGGCTGGCGTGAAAGCCACTGAGATACAGCACGAATATCCTCATCATTCATACGCTCTGCAATGGCGAGCATTAAATGTTGTGGGTCGTTATCACGTTTGCCTGTCTGCCATGCATGAAGCTGGTCAGAAATATAGCCAGCATGCTGGCCTGCCAAGCGTGGAAACACATCCCCGGCACCTAGACTGTCTGGGCCGTGGCAGGCTACGCAAGGTACGATATAGCGATCCCAATCCCCTACTGTTGCGAGCTTCTCACCATGAGCTAACTCAGCCTCAGTTGCTTCAGTATCACCTTTACCTTGCACCGCAGGCAGTTGACTGTAATAGACAGCAACATCTTTGTACTGCTGATCATTGAGCATGCTAACGAAAGGCAACATAGTTGCGCTTTGGCGTGAACCATCCTTAAAGGATTTCATCTGCTGATACAGGTATTCAGCGTTTAAGCCCGATAAACTCGGCCAAGACTCACCACCCGGAATATTCATTCCAGCCCCATCAGTTTGGTGACAGGCAACGCACATTGCTGCCGACTGCTCCCCAGCTTTAGCATCTCCATCTAACGCATGAGCAGACGTTATTGCTAAGAATAGCGTTGCTGCTGTTAGAGTCATACGATGAAATGTTTTCATTCTCACCTCGATCCCTTTTATCAGGCTCTAATTATAGGACTATCAATATATATTTGATTAAGATCAAATATATACGATGTCATTATATTATGTAAGGGATTAAGCGTGCTAAAAAGCTTAAAGCTCTAATCCGAGCATAGACTTTAGCCGCCCACCGCACAAATAGCCTGATTTAACCCACTAACACGCTCAACTTTACGCTGTACCGCAGCGGTAAAGATCCCAGAATGCCCTTCAATCAAGGTGAACTTATTTTTCGCCCGAGTGATACCGGTATACAACAACTCTTTGGTCAAAACCGGATTAAGGCGATCAGGCAAAATTAAAGCAGTATGCACAAACTCAGAGCCTTGTGATTTATGCACTGTCATGGCAAATACTGTTTCTACTGCGGTCAAGCGACTGGGCAGAATATAACGCACACCACCTTGAGCATCGTTGCGGGCAAAGACGACCCTTAACACCTGCTGCGGCTCGCCATTCTCTGCGCTGGCGTCAGCATTAGGCAACAGCAGAGCGATACCTATATCACCATTCATTAGGCCGAGGCTGTAATCGTTCTGGGTCACCAATACTGGACGGCCTTCATACCAACCCTGCGCACTACTAATAAGCCCCTGCTGCTGCAGTGCAGTGGCAATACGCTCATTGAGCCCAGCCACACCAAACTCACCTTTGCGCAGCGCACACAGTAATCGAAACTGATCAAAGGCCTGTAGTACAAGAGCCGCCCATTGCTGCCAACTGGGGTCGGCAAAGGGTTTATCTGCGGCTGGGCGCTGCTGCTGTAAAACCTGTAAATAATAAGCATAGCCAGCGCTGTTTAGCGCTCCACTGTGGTGCGCTGAGACATTAAGCAGCAGCTGATTGAGAGCCGCGCTATTGTTTTGCTTGAGCAGCAAGTATTGAATATCTGGCGCATCACTGTGAAGCAGTTGCCAAGCCTGTTGCGCTTCACTTTGATTGACCGCACGGGCCAGCTGACCGATTCCAGACTCGCTACCAAATCGCCGTGAGTGACGCAGCATCACTGTACGCTGTGCTAAACGATGCTGCTGTGCATCACCCACGCACCAAGGCTCGGCATACACTTTTTCTGCGCACAGCTGTTCAAGGCGCTGCTGAGTGTGCGTAGTATAATACGCCAGCTCAGCATCAGCGCAGAGGTCCCCCAATACCGAGCCTGCTTCTACTGAGGCGAGCTGATCTTTATCCCCCAATAAAATTAGACGAGCATGTTTAGGCAATGCTTGCAACACACTATGCATCATTTCCAAATCGATCATCGAGGCCTCGTCAATCACCAAGACATCAACCACTAAAGGGTTGTTGCTGTTATGACGGAAGTGACGGGTATTAGGCAAACTGCCCAACAGCCGGTGCAAAGTCGTCACCGCTGTGGGAATTGCATCTTGCACTGACTGTGTCACCGGCAATGAAGCAACTTGCTGACCAATCGACTCAGTCAGACGCGCCGCGGCCTTACCGGTTGGCGCTGCTAGCTGAATACGTAATGCCTGTCCTACCTGTAGCGCACCTTGCTGCAGCAGTGCCAACAAGCGCACCACAGTGGTGGTTTTGCCTGTACCAGGGCCGCCAGTTATAAGGGTCAGTTGACCTTGTGCGGCCATAGCACAGGCCACTTTTTGCCAATCTGTTTGGCGCTGTCCTGCGACAAGCAAGGGTTCATTGAACAGCTCGTTGAGGCGCTGAGAGAAATCAGCGGCGAGCGGCATTTCAGTCGCAATGCGTTGCACCAAGTGTTGCGCTACAGTGCTTTCATACTGCCAGTAACGGTATAAATACAGCCGCCCAGACAATAAAACTAAGGGTTTAGCGCTGGCGTCCGAACCCTGCTGGTACAGTAATTGCGTATTTTGCAATGCCGCAACCCAGTCTTTCTGGCTCACTGCGGCCAATAGCGCCGAGGGTAATAAAGGCTGCTGCTCAACCGCTCGCCCCTCTGGTGGCAATAAAAGAGCTAAATCCGGATCACGCAAAACGCTGGGTAAATCTAAGCAAATATGCCCATGCCCCAACTGATGGCTGACCAGAGCCACCGCCAGCAACGCCAGTGGCTGCGCATTTGGATCAAGCTGGCCCAGCAGTTTTACCAGAGCAACATCCAGCGCTCGTATCCAACCGGCATCCAGCCAGTCTTGTAACAACAGATATAGATTATCGCGACTGCTTAAAGCCTGCTCAGCAGTTAAGCGCTCAATTTGTTCGACGCCAACAGGCATCACCTCTTCACCAAAAAGTTCACCTTGCTGAATCATTTATAGCGCCTCCTGATCCTTGGTTTTAAACAACGCATCTAAGCGCTCAATCATTGCTCGGTCAGGTCTGGCGTGATGCAAACCTTGGGTTTCATTGTTTGCACCACGCAAAAACATATACAGCGCGCCCCCCATATGGGTGTCGTAGTCATAATCGCTGATGCGCAGCTTGAGTAGGCGATGTAAGGCCAATATATACAGGCTGTACTGCAAGTCGTAGCGGTGCGTTAATACGCAGTTATCCATGGCTGCTTGACTGTAATCAGCATCACCTTCGCCCAGCCAATTGGACTTGTAATCCACCACGTAATAGCGGCCTTGATGCTCCAAAACCAAGTCAATAAAGCCTTTGAACATGCCATTGAGGCGCTCAGGCTGTAGATACGGGCGCTCTGCCCCTGGCAAAATAAACTCTCGCACCAGTTGATCAATATACACAGTGTTGGTTTGGTGGCTGGCAAACCAAAACTCCATCTCTGCTTGATAGTGGCGCAGCTCAGTTAGTGCCATAGGCTGCTCAGCCAATACAAATGGCTGCTGGATATACTCGCTCAACCAAGGCCAAAGCAGCTCTGCATGCTGTTCAAATCCATAGGCCTCGCAGCGCGCTTGAATAAACTGCTGCGCTTGCTCAGGATTCTTTAACACCGCGGCAAAACCTTCATCAGCGGCCCACTCCAGCAAACTGTGCAAGAAGGTTCCGGGCTTCGCCCCGCGCGGAAAACCATGGATACCTTGCGCGGCTTCTAGATTAAACCCGGCACTGTCAGGCACATCAGCGTTATACAGCTCATCATCACTGATGTTTTGCGCTAAAGCAGATTGTGGTGCCAAGTCCTCCCCACGCTGCATGGATTGCAACTCAGGGCTAGGTGCTTGGGCAGTTAAACGCAATGCGCTGTAAGACGCGATCCACCAATGCTCACGGGTGCGGCGCTGTGCAATGCGCCACTTGGGGTTAAACGCGCCAGACTGATCATGCACGATCTCGTTATCACTTGCTGGCATCACAGCAACATGGCTGAGCAAATTGCTTGCCGCGCTTTGCTCGGATGCTAGAGCCAAAGGTGCCAACCACTGTTCAAGCGCTAAACTGTTGGGCAAGGGCTGTCCGGCATTGAGCAAATAACCAATGGCGCTACGGTGCAGTACAGAGGTTTTCCCCTGCCCTTTTTTTAGGTCGGCCATACCTAGCCAGCAGGCATGGCGCGCGCGGGTTAAGGCCACATACAATAAGCGCAAATCCTCTCCGAGACGCTCTTGTTCAGCTAGAGCCAGGCTGTCTTTATCTGCATGTAACATGAGCCTGCGCTGCCCGTCGGTTTGAATACTAAAAGGTTGTTTACCTTCTTGAGCACGGAAAGCACAGATAAAAGGCAAAAACACTAATGGGTATTCCAGACCTTTAGATTTATGGATAGTAACCACGCGCACTAACGACTCATCGCTTTCTAAACGTAAAATTTGCTCTTGTGCCCCCTCTGCTTGCCCGGCGCATGCGGTTTGCAAGTAGCGCAGCACAGCAAATTCACCATCCAGCTCACGGGCAGCCTGCTGCAGCAGTTCTGATAAGTGTAAGACGTTAGTCAGCGCCCGTTCACCATCTGGACGCTGCACCAAACGCTGTGGAAGTTCGAAGTCATGCATAATAGTGCGCAACATTGGCAGTACGCCCTGCTTATGCCAGCGCTCCAGGTAACCTCTGAACTGTAAAACCCGCTTTTCCCAAAGCAGCTCATCCTGATTGATGCGCTCCAATTCGCTCAACGACAAAGCAAAAGTGCTGCAAGCTAAGGCGGATTTTAAAGCGCGCTCATTATCTGGATGTAAACAGGCGTGCAGCCAAGCCATCACATCTTGAGCTTCTTGGCTGGCAAACACTGAGTCCTTATCAGATAGGTAAACACTGCGCACATGGCGCAACGCCAATTGTTTACGAATCGCCTGCGCCTCCGCCATATTGCGCACTAACACTGCGATATCATTTGGCTGCAAGGGTTGTAATTGACCTTCAGAATTTTTAAAGCCAGCTTGAGCCTCTGCAGCCAAATTAAGCAAGCGGGCAATTTCTGTAGCGCTACTGGCAGCCATCTCTTCAATATACTGGCTACTGGCAACCGGCTCCTCTGTTTCTAAGCGCCACAGCGTTAAAGCTGGTTGCGCGCTGCCCGCAACCCACCACTGTTCTTGACGACCTTTAGCCAGCACCGGTAAAAAAGGCAGCTCATTACTCACCCCTTCACGAAACAAGAAGGCGCCTTGCCCTTCGGGCCGCTCTTCTGCTTGAACAAACAGCTGATTAACAGCGGCGACCATAGACTCAGTGGAGCGAAAGTTGGTATCGAGATTGTAATGCCGACCTTCAGTTGCCCGGCGCGCAGATAAATAGGTATGAATATCCGCACCGCGAAAGCTATAAATGGCTTGCTTTGGATCGCCAATTAAAAACAAGCCCGTCTCTCTACTGTTCTCGGCGATGCGGTAAATAGTGTCAAAAATGCGGTATTGCAAAGGGTCGGTGGCTTGGAACTCATCCATCATCGCAATGGGAAATTGCTGCCGAATCACAGCGGCTAAGCGCTCACCGCTAGGTCCCTGTAATGCCTGATCAAGCCGTGTCAGCATGTCATCAAAACCCATCTCGGCACGCTGCTGTTTTTCCAAGTTAAAGCGTTGTTTGATCCAGTTTGCGGCATGCCATAAAGCCTGTTCATCTAAAGCATGGGTCAGCTGATTCAACTGCTCCGGCAAATCACGCATGGCTTGCAGTGCTTGGTGCTCAGGTACTGCGCTAGTGTCTTTCCAAGCAGCATGTAAGCCTTCAGGTGTTAAGCGAGTAAAACCTGTACCAATTTCAAGTTGCGTTTGCTCACTGTCTTCAGCCCAGGCTTTTAGCTTATCCAACCACGGGGTATAAAAACGCGCCTGAATTACCCGGCCATTAACTGCTTTGGCCGCCACTGCTTGGTCCAAAATATCACGCAACTCTTGCGACCATTGCGACCAGTTTTCTTTTAGCTGCGCAAGCGTCTGCTGCTGCGCTGTGATCCCGGCATTCAGCAATTGCGCCAAAGTTTGCGAAGGACTGCTGAGTAAGTCTGTTTGCACACTCAGCAGCGGATAAATTTTGCGTTGCAAAACTGCTGGTTGCTGCCAATGCTCTAAAGTCCAAAGTACATTACTGCCTTGCAGCGGATAACACTGCTGACGCCAATAGTCTTTGACCACCAGAGCCAGCAATTCGGAGTGATCCGTTTCTAAGGTTTGCGTAAACAAGCTGCCGCTATCAAAGGCATGCTCGCGCAGCATGCGCTGACACCATGAGTGGATGGTTGAAACAGCGGCTTCATCCATCCACTGTGCGGCTTGATCAAGCCGTTGCGCGCATGAAGGCCATTGTTGTGCTGGGTAGTCCTCACGCATGCTTTGTAATAAGGCGTCCGGCGTATCCTGCTCGCCACGGAAAACTTGCGCAGCTTCCACCAACTTGGCACGGATACGATCACGTAACTCTTGGGTCGCAGCATCAGTGAAGGTCACCACCAGTATTTCTGGCGGCAATAAGTGACGATTGAAAGCTGCATCTGCAAGCAAGCCATGCTGCAGGATTAAACGCACATACAAGGCCGCAATGGTATAGGTTTTACCAGTACCGGCACTGGCTTCAATTAAACGACTGCCATGCAGTGGAAACTCTAAGGCCAAGGCGCGCTCTGGGCTATTGAACTGACTCATGAGGACTCTCCTTGACGCTCTAGACTAATAATATCCGCCTCCAGCAGCGAGCCGTATAGCATGCTGGCCCACTCGGCAAAGGTCTCATCAGCCAGCAGTTCGGTGAAGCTTGGATACTGCCGCGCTAAAGCTGCGCTTTGCTGCACTTCACCGGCCTCTTGGAAGCTCCCCTCATAGACTGCTTTGGCTTTACTTGTGGATTGGTTCTTCAAGTAATCCATCGCGGTTTTAAATGCCACAGGAATAGGTTGATTTAAACCGCTCTGCCAACATGCCAGCCACGTCTCGACAATTGCCACGGCGTTAGTAGCAGTTATGGGCGTAAAGGCAATGCTGCTTTCTTGGGCAACAATTAGAGTTTGCGTCGATAAGCCGCTGGCATTGATAAGCACATGTTGCACCCAAGGCCGTAATAGGCGATGCCAACTGCGCTCTTTACCACGATGTATTCTGCCGGCAATCAGCTCAATGCGAGCGTACTCTTGAGCGGGGTTTGGCGTAAGCGTGGCAGTGCGTAGACCACCGAGCCAACCTTCCAGATGAATCTGCCCATGGCGCAGATCAATAATACGGGCAGTATCCTCTTGGTACGGCCAAGCAGCGCAAAGAGCGCGATAATGCTCTAACTGCGCCAATAAAGGCTCAATTAACTCGGCGCGCACTTGCTCACCAAACGCTCGCATCGGCAAAGCACCGCTGCGTTGTAATTTTTCGCTGTGTAACTCTAAAATTTGCAGCAGGTCTGCGCTAGGCGCTGCATGTTGACCGGCACTTAAGAGCTCATACTGCAAGCTAAAGCGCTGCAACCCATCCAGCGCAAAAGGCTCATCTTCAAACAGTTCCAGCTCAAGCTGATCCAAATGCACTTTGAGGCGCTCATTGAAAAAGTACTTCACAGGGTCACGTAAAAAACGCTGCAATTGCTCAGGCGTCATGCTGCTGTCGGCAACGAAGTTCGGCAGCGCTACTGGGCTCTCTACGGCACTGCTTTGATGTAAAGCAGACCATTCAAAAGCATAAGTGAATAAATCACCCTGCTCAGAGCTTGGCGTGAAGTAATGCTGGCTGAACGGTTGCAGCGGATGCACTGTGGTCAACCCATCCAGCAATGACTGATCATTAGGCAGATGCCAACCACTGGCGAGATGATCACGCAGTTGCGCAATCAAAACTGACGCTGGGCGCTCAGTATTATCACGCACACTGCGCCCTACCCAGCTGACATAGAGCTTTTCCCGTGCGGACAATAATGCTTCTAAGAGCAGGTAGCGGTCATCTTCACGGCGCGAACGATCACCAGGACGATAATCACTGCCCATTAAGTCAAAATCTAGCGGTGCTTGAACGCGTGGGTAGTCGCCATCATTCATACCCAGTAGGCACACCATGCGAAAAGGTATCGCGCGCATGGGCATGAGCGTGCAGAAGTTGACCGAGCCGGCTAAAAAACGCTGACTCAAGTGATCAGTATCAACATTACTTAACCAGGCTTCCCGCGCCACAGCCAAGGTTAGCGGCTCATCCAGAGCAGCATCAATGCAGAGTTGGTACCACTGCTCACAGCCCTCGCGCAGGCGCTGCATTAATAAGTAATCGGCATCCTCTTCCACCAAGAAAAACTGCTCGAGCATGGCTAAAAAAACAGTACGCCATGTCGCGAACTGATGGCTGTCGCTGAGCTGTTTATGCAGGTGCTGTAGCGCATCTAAAAAGTGCGTTAGCGGGCCAATTAAAGCGGCATCCAATCCACCCACCTCATCATAAGGCTGAATGCCTGCATAGGCGTCGCTATCTCCCATGGCATAGCCCAAGAGCATACGCTGTAGGCCAAAATCCCAAGTGTTTTGTTCAAGGCCCTGTGGCAAAGCAAAGTCTTCGCGGTGCTTAGCATTTAAGCCCCAACGTACGCCAGCACCGGTCAACCAACGTTGCAATGTCGGCAAATGACTTTCCTCAATGGCAAAGCGCGCACGCAACGCCGGCACATCTAAGAAGCTCATGATATCTGTGACGGTTAAACGCGACTCAGGCAAACGCAGCAACTCATGCAAGGCAATCAACAGCGGCTCAGTGCTTTGCTCGGCTTGATCAGAGAGTGTGAATGGAATAGAACGCAAATCATCACGGCCATACTGCGCAAAGACAGCTTGAATATGTGGCGCGTAGCTATTGATATCCGGCACCATGACAATGATGTCGCGCGGTTTTAAGCTGGGGTCTGCGTTAAAACAGGCCAATAACTGATCATGCAGCACCTCCACTTCGCGCTGCGCGCTGTGGGTGATATGAAAGCGCACCGATTGGTCTGCTTGTAGGTCAAGCGCTGGCCATAAAGCACGGGTGTCAGCGAGTGGACGCAAGTGCAAAATATCATTGTGCAGCTGCTCCAGTAGCGTTGCGCTGGCACCGTCCTCAAAAATATCAACACGCTGACCGTGACTGTCAAACACTGTTTGATAGCTGTCCAGCTCATCATACTTGTCGAGCAAGCTAATATAGTCACGGCCTTGCTTACCCCAGGCGGCCAATAGAGGGTGGGCAAACTGGTGCAACTGCTCAATGGACAAAACCTCAGGGAAGCCTTGCTTACGGCTTTGCCGGCGGTACTCGTGGCGTAACAGCTGTTTATCTTCAACTATATCTGCCCAGTGATACTGGCAAGGATTATGCACACAAAGCATGACCTGACTAAAACGGCTGATGGCTGCTAACGCCTCAACCATTTGCGCTGGCAGTGAGGAAATCCCAAAGACAATAATCCGCCGTGGCAGCCCTGCTGGCGCAGCGTCTAGCTCGCGCATTTTAGCGATAAAACGTGGGTGTACCGCGGCGCGGCTGCTGTCAATTGCCTCAGCACCAATGTCATCAATCAACAAGCGCCACAGCGCCGCCTGCCACGCCACTATAGGCTCGCGTGCTTGGGCTTTCTCTGCACTGATCTGCGGCTGGCCTGCCACTTGGCGCAGCTGATCATCTCCCACAGCCCAATCTTTGAGCCAGTCTGAGCGATAGACTTGGTATTGGTCATAGAGGTCAGCCAAACGCTCCGCCAGCTGGTAGCGCTTACGCAAATCTGGATCATCACCCAGAAAATGCTGCAAAGGAGCAAAAACCGGCTCACGCACCACCTTTGGCAGCAATCGCATTAAGCGCCAAGTTAGCGGAGCTTTATCAAAGGGCGAGCTTTTAGCAATAGTTTCAGTGCCCAGCACCTGCCGATACACTTGCCACAAAAAACGGGCGGGTAATCCTATTTGTAAACCTGCAGCAATGCCACAGCCTCGATCATCGGCTAAAGCAAATTTAAGCCATTGGGCAATACCATTGCTCTGCACCAAAATATGTTCATTTTCAAGTGCATACAGTGGGTTGATTTTCGTCCACTGCACAACAAGCTCACGTAACTCTTCTAAGTGGTTGCTATGCGCAACAATAAAACCCGACTGTAGCTCCTGAGCTGACATACCTGTATTCCTTGAAAATAAAACCAAGTGTGCCGTCTTGATGCGTCACGCGCTGACGCATCAATAAAAATCACTGACACAGCTAATAAAATGTGGACTAGTTTACATAATGATATTTTTTCGACCAACGTCTAAATGACCAGTGAGTCACTACCGTGCTCTAGTTCACCCGCTACAATATAAATCAAATAACAGATCCAGTCCGCACCACGGAGAATTACAATAATGAAGTTTAGTCCGTTAGCACGCTCAATCAGCTTGGGTAGCCTCGCTATTGCCTTGAGCATTCCCATGGCAGCACAAGCTGCTTTTATTGAAGATAGCAAAGCCAGCTTGGAGCTGCGCAACTTTTATATGAATCGCGATTTTCGCAATGCACCGAGCGGATCACAATCCAAAGCTGAAGAATGGGCGCAAGGTTTCTTGCTGCGTTATGAGTCTGGCTTTACCGAAGGCACTGTTGGCGTCGGGGTTGATGCGTACGGTTTCTCTGGTTTTAAACTTGATTCAGGTGGCGGCACTTCCGGCACAGGTTTATTACTGCCAAAAAACCACAAAGGCAAAGTACCCAGCAGCTACGGCTCCATTGGTGGAACATTTAAGGCGCGTCTTTCTGAAAACACCTTAAAAGCCGGAACGCTGATGCCGAAAACCCCAACAGTTTCCTCTGGCGATGGTCGTTTGATTCCGCAAACCTTCACCGGTGTGCACATTAACAGTCAGGAAATAGAAAACCTCACTGCTAACATTGGTCGTTTAGGGCGCATGAAGCAGCGTAACTCCACAAACGATGCGCCAATTCTGCTTAACGGCTTTTCTGGTAACCAAGGTAAACGCAAAAACAAATCCACTCGTAGTAACCCCACAGAAACCAGTAAGTTTGATTTTGCCGGTGTTAATTACAACTGGGGCGATACAGGTTTAAGCACGGGTTATAACTTTGCTAACTTTGATGGCGCTTACAAGCAGCACATTGTTAACGGTGTTTACACCTTAGCCATCGACGATAACCAGTCATTAAAAGCTGACTTGCGCTATGCGAAAACCAGCGAAGATGCGAAGAGCGGCATCGATAATAAAGCCATCTCCAGCATGCTGACATATAGCTTAGGCCACAGCAGTTTTGGCTTGGGTTACCAGAAAATGTCTGGCGATACTGGCTATGCCTATATTGAGCTAACCGACCCCTTCCTGACCAACTATGTGCAGATCCGTGACTTTGCTGCCACTGATGAAAAATCTTGGCAAGCTCGTTATGACTATAATTTTGCAGGCTTAGGTATTCCTGGCCTCAATCTAATGACGCGCTATATCCGCGGTAATAACATTTACATGGGCGCAGGCCAATCACGTGGTAAAGAGTGGGAGCGTGACACCGATATTTCCTATGTCATCCAAGAAGGTCCTCTAAAAAACCTAGGTATTAAATGGCGTAATGCGACCTTACGCTCTGATTTATCTGGAAAGATTGATGAGAACCGTCTAATCGTTAATTACACTATCCCCCTAATGTAAGCCGTAACCCCTGTGTTAAATAAACCTGCTTTTAAGCAGGTTTATTTTTTTGAGATATAGTATGTTTGTAAGTGAACTAAATGCAGTTAGGATGTTTCCAATCCAGTGCAATTATTAAGTTCTTTTTTTTGGAGTAAACGAATCATGGCTAAGAAAGATACAGGTAGCGATCAACTACTCAATGAATTTAAAGCGTTAGTCTCTGATACGGAAGAGTTGCTGCAACACTCTGTTGAACTGACCGGCGACAAAGCTGAAGAGCTGCGCGGGCAAATCAACTCCAGCCTGCAGCGTGCACGTAAAGCCCTGAGCTCTACTGAGCAGGCATTACTTGAGCGCGGTAAAGTTGCACTGCATACCAGCGAAGAGTATGTCCGTGAGCACCCACTGCAGTCTTTAGCAATTGGCGCTGGCGTTGGTTTTTTACTGGGTCTACTGGTGTCTAGGCGCTAAGTATGACGGATAAAAGCTTTTCAGATACCTCGCGGCGCTTAGGCGCTGCGACTTTGGATTTACTCAGCGATCACGCTGAGTTATTCGCCATCGAACTCCAAGAACAAAAACACCACAGTAGCCAACAACTGATTTGGTTTGGTATTACCGCTGCTTGTGCGTTTATGTTGTTCTTACTGCTCAATGCTTTACTGATTGTGTTGCTCTGGGAGTATTACGCCCACGGGCTGCTCATTGCCATGTCGATATTTTATGCATGTATCGGCGCACTGTGTATTTGGCGGATAAAATCACTCCAGCAGCATGCGCAAGCACCCTTTAGCGCCTCATTGCAGGAACTCAAAAAAACCAAAGAGCAGTTATTACCATGACATCCAAAAAGCTCAAAGATGATCCTATTGCCTTGCGCAAACAGCTGATTCAAATGCGTTTGGAGCTGAACCGGCAAAAAATCCACCACGAAAGCATTGTACTGCTAGAGCCTGTAGCAAAACTACGCGGCCTCAAACAACGTTTTAATCAAGGCGCAACGCCTTTACTCGCTGTTGCTGGAGTAACTCTGGTCAGTTTTTTTATGGCACGCAACCGCAGATCGGCCAGCAGCTTGATGCCAGTAGTGAAAATCGCTGCCAGCCTGCTGCCTTTATTTGTTGGCAAATCAGAGACGAATGAAGCAAACAAATCATAGACTGAGTAGGTGAAAAACTCGCTATGCGAACAGCGCTCATTTGCAATTCACCACTTGAGGGTATGCAATGGATTGGCAGCAACTATTAAACCGCGAACGTTTAGGCAAAACATCACACAGTTCAGAAGAGCTCGGCCGCAGCCCTTTTCACAAAGATCATGACCGCATTATTTTCTCTGGTGCTTTTCGTCGATTAGGGCGCAAAACTCAAGTCCACCCTGTTTCCAGTAATGATCATATTCACACGCGCCTCACCCACTCGCTAGAAGTGAGTTGCGTCGGTCGCTCCTTAGCCATGCGTGTGGCAGAAATGATTCGCCCTGCACTACCACAGTGGTGTGAACCAAGTGATCTGGGCATGATCGTGCAGTCTGCGTGCTTAGCTCACGATATTGGTAACCCGCCCTTTGGCCACTCTGGTGAGGATGCTATTCGCCACTGGTTTCAGCAAGCTGCTTACAATGGCTGGCTGGATAGCATACCGGCCGAACAACGCGAGGACTTCTTGAATTTTGAGGGTAATGCGCAAGGTTTTCGGGTTTTAACTCAGCTTGAATACCATCAGTTTGATGGTGGCATGCGTTTAACCTACGCAACCTTAGGTGCTTTTTCTAAATACCCCTGGAGCTCCAAATACGCCAACGCAGAAGGCTATAAAAAGCATAAGTTTGGCAGCTATCAAAGTGAACTGCCGCTGCTTGAACAAATTGCCAGCAAGCTTGGCATTCCCAAACTGGATAACGAGCGCTGGGCTCGCCACCCTTTGGTATACTTAGTCGAAGCTGCCGATGACATTTGCTATGGCTTAATTGATTTAGAAGACGGTATCGAAATGGAGTTGCTGGAGTACCGCGAGGTGGAAGCGCTTCTACTTGACTTGGTCGGTGATGACCTACCAGAAACCTACCGCCAACTTGGCCCCAATGACTCGCGCCGCCGTAAACTGGCAATCTTGCGGGGCAAAGCCATTGAACACCTAACAAACGCAGCAGCACAGGCCTTTGTGGAGCAGCAGCCTGCGTTAATGGCTGGCACTTTAGCCGGCGATCTGGTCGAGCATATGCACGGCCCAGCAAAAACCTGCGTGATCAATGCGAAAGCATTAGCCCGCGAGAAAATTTTCCAAGATAAGCGCAAGACGTTGCACGAGATCGGTGCCTATACCACCTTAGAAATACTGCTAAATGCATTTTGCGGCGCAGCCCTCGAGCAACATGCTCAAGGTACATTGTCTTTTAAAAACCGGCGTATCTTTGACTTGCTCGGCCAAGCTGCACCACAAGCAGACTGGCCACTGTACAAGTCCTTTATGCGCATTATAGATTTCATCGGCGGAATGACAGACAGCTACGCCACAGAAATGGCGCGAGAAATGACAGGCCGCTCAAGCCCGATGTAACGATACAAAAGTAACCGTTCCAAACAGCCAGCAGCTCTATTGACCCCGCCCATTCATGGGCGGGTTTAGAAAGCCCATCCAGCAGTACTGCAGCGCCTGGCTCTGCGCGCTGATGATAGATTACGAAGCTTTAGCTAACTCTTCACTTGGCGAAACAGCTAGATCTGTACCTGCTGTAGCGTTTTTCAAGGTCTTAATCTCTTGCTCACAAGCTTTAAGTTGCTTCGCTTGCTTATTACAGCGCATGCGTAAGCGCTGTTGTGGCCACCAAGAAATGAGCGGGCCAAGCAGTAGCCCTAAAACAAAGGCGCTCATGACAAATAATGCAAGCGGTAACTGAGGTGTCTGCCAATCTAAAAACATTAATTGCGTTGGCGTGCGGTTCTCTAAAACAAAAAAGACCACAGCAGCGGCAAGCGCTAAGGCAATAATAAGTACCAACAAGCGTTTAAAACTTCGCATAAGACCCTCTATAGTCGCGCACGTAATTGAACAACAGATTATCCATCATTAACCCTATCGCGCAACTCTTTGCCCGGTTTAAAGTGCGGAACATATTTACCCGGTAGCTCAACACTTTCCCCAGTTTTCGGATTACGCCCAACTCGTGGTGCTCGGTAGTTCACCGAGAAACTGCCAAAACCCCGCACCTCGATGCGCGTACCTGAAGCCAATACTTGCGTCATGTGTTCCAACATAGCTTTCACTGCCAGCTCAACATCACGCACAGACAGATGCTCTTGTCGATCTACAATACGCTCGATTAATTCGGATTTATTCATTATTTTCCCTTTTTTATCAAGCATCTAGCAGTTTTTAGCATGCTTACTTGAATTTGAACAGGGCGATCTGATGAATTACTAGTGAAATGTGCACTTTGTGAGCTTTTAAAGCAAAAAAACCAGTATCAGCTTGTGACTGGTACTGGTTTTTTTAAGATCCTTAATCAACTAACTTAAGGATATAAGAGAGGTATTCCAGATTAAGCTAGGATCATCTAACTTAATCCCGTGCAGATAAACCACACCAATAAGCTTTTGCATGGTAATACTTAAGCTTTTGCAGCGGCGTAAATACTAAGACTTATCAATCACTTTAGCTATTTGACTAAAGTCGCCCTACGCAGCAAGGCAATTAATAGTAAGCGTTTTCTGTGATGCTGTGGTCTGTCACATCACGCACACCTTTCACTTCCGGAATACGCGCCATTAAAGTTTTTTCGATACCTTCTTTGAGGGTGTAATCTGCTTGACCACAACCTTGGCAACCACCGCCAAACTGTAAAATCAAAATGCCTTCATCGATATCAATCAGACTCACCTCACCACCGTGACTGGCTAAGCCTGGATTGATTTCTGTTTGCAGGTAATAGTTAACCCGCTCCGACAAAGGGCTGTCCTCGCTGACCATCGGCACCTTAGCATTAGGGGCTTTAATCGTCAGTTGGCCACCCATGCGGTCAGTGGCGTAATCCACTACGGCATCTTCTAGGTAAGGTTCGCTTAAGGCATCAATCCATGCAGTAAAGGCTGGCAAAACCAAGGGGGTGTCTTCGGGCTTCTGCTCTTCTGGCTTACAATAAGCGATACAGGTTTCAGCATAGGTTGTACCCGGCTGAGTGATAAACACACGAATCCCAATACCTGGGGTGTCTTGGCTTTTTAACAGCTCGCTCAAATAGGTTTGTGCAGCTTCAGTAATATTAATCGTACTCATGGTAACTCCTCACAATCATGTACACAGTGTACGCTAGTTGGCCGGCATGAATAAAGACCCAGTAAAGCACTCAAGTAAAAATTGTCGCGTAAAAGTGCACGAATTCAGTTAATAGTGGCTTATTCGCCTCACAGCATTTCGTCGAGTGTTGGATACTGTTGCGCCAGTTTCTCGCCTGTAAACTGTACTTCACTTGCCTGTGACTGATTAAATAAACGCAGCGCAGTAAAGCGTGGTCGCTCGCCCATATCAAACCAATACCGAATGCCTGCAGGCAGGGTTAGTAAAGCACCTTTCGCGCACAGCACGGCATATACGTGCTGATCAATATGAAAGCTTAACAACGCACGCCCTGAGACAAAGCAGCGCGACTCATCTGCACTGGACACCTGCTCGTCGAGCCACTTAGCGCGCAATTCAGTTTTTTCTGGATGCGCCTCATCCATACTGATCACTTCTACACAGTCATAGCCTTGGCCTTGCTTCAAGTCGGCAATATCATCCGCGTAGGCAGCGACAATATCCTCTGCAGACGATGCTGCAGTCAGTGGTTGCTTAGCTTGCCATTGCGCAAAGTGCACCCCTACCGCGGCCAAAGTGCTGCTGATGTCTTCAAAATAATTCAACACCTTAACCGCCTGCATAGGCTGGCTTGAGTGGTATACAAACAACTGGCTCATGGGCTGTGCTTCCCCCTATAAATGTATAGCAAATGTATATAAACGCTAAACCTAGCGTACAGGCTCGCAGTTAGAACGTGCAGATAAACTCAAGCGTTACTTATAGCAGCAAGCCGCAACCCCTCTGCAAACGGCTGCAGCGCTCGCTGTTACCTCTATTCAGTGGCAGTCACTGGCACTGACTTAGGACTACTCAATCCAAACACCATAATAAACGCGGCCAGCAGTGCAACTGCACCAGCTGACGCGAAAGTATAAGCAGCGCCCAAGGTTTGCCAGCTATAGCCGGCATATAATGCACCTAAAGCCCCACCAATACCCGAGAATGAGACATACAGGCCCTGCCCTTGTCCTTGTTTATGCGCAGAAAAGTAACGCTGCACAAATAAAATAGCCGCCGCATGAAAACTACCAAAAGTAGCGGCATGCAGCAGCTGAATCAACAGTAGCAGCGACAGACTATCGGCATAAAAGCCCAGCAACCACCAGCGCAGCGCCGCCAAGAATAAACTGATGACAAGAATCTGCTTAATGCTCATTCGCCGCAACAGCCACGGCATTATCGCAAACAACACAATTTCAGCCAGTACACCAAACGCCCATAGCCAACCAATAATCGTGCGTGAATAATCCAGATCAATTAAATACAGCGTCAGAAAAGTGTAATACGGACCATGCGACAGCTGCATCAGCGTTACGCAGGTTAAAAACACGACAATAGGCCCTAGCGCGGTTTTCGTCAGCCTTTGCCCAGTGGTTGTTAACAGTGGCTCAGCGCGGGGCTGACTGACTGGCGACGGCACCCAGAAACTACTCAGCACAATTCCGCTCATCACCGCCAGAATTGCCCAAGGATAGTAATCCAAACCTACCTCGTCAAACACATAGCCAAAGCCAATCACCACCAGCATAAAGCCAACAGAGCCCCAAAGTCTGAGCTGACTGTAGCGCTCCCTTTGCGCACCCAGATAATCCAAAGTAATGACTTCAAACTGAGCCAAAATGGCATGCCAAAAAAACGCATGCAGAACCATTATCATCGCCAGCCAAGCAAAACTCTTACCCCAAAAAATCAAGGTAAAAGACAACAAAGTGCAGATGGCACCAAAACGCACAATGGCCAAACGTTTTTGCGTGCGGTCAGCTAACCAAGCCCATAAATTAGGCGCAATACAGCGCATCAGCATAGGAATAGCAATTAACTCACCGATACGTGCTGCAGAAAACCCTAAATAATCGAAATACAGCGCCAGAAAAGGTGCGGTAGCGCCGAGCAAGGCAAAGTAGAAAAAATAAAACCCGGATAAACGCCAATATGGCAAACCTGTGTGCATGCTTCAGCTTGCCTCGCGCCGTGGCGGCTTGAGCCAACCACGGCGATTTTTAGATAAATGCGCTTTACAGTTGCGGCAAAACTGGGGTGCTAACCTGCACTTCAGCGTTTTGTCCACGGTGACGCAACAAATGATCCATCAGAACAATGGCCATCATCGCCTCAGCAATGGGGGTTGCACGTATCCCCACACAGGGATCGTGACGGCCCTTAGTGATCATTTCTACAGGTTGCCCGGCAGTATCAATGGAGCGGCCCGGTGTGGTGATACTGGAGGTTGGTTTTAAAGCCAGATGCGCCACAATCGGTTGCCCAGACGAAATACCGCCCAAAATCCCTCCGGCGTGATTGGACAGAAAGCCTTCTGGAGTCAGTTCATCACGGTGCTCAGTGCCGCGCTGCGCGACACAGGCAAAACCTGCGCCCACTTCAACCCCTTTTACAGCATTAATACTCATCAATGCATGGGCTAAGTCAGCATCTAGACGGTCAAATACAGGCTCACCCAAGCCTGGCATCACCCCTTGCGCCACAACAGTGATTTTTGCACCAACAGAGTCCTGATCGCCGCGCAGCTGATCCATGTAAGCCTCAAGCTCGGCCACTTTATCTGGATCAGGACTAAAGAATGCATTGTCATGCACCGCATCCCAGCTTTTAAAATCAATGTCAATGGGGCCCAGTTGACTCATATAGCCTCGTACCATAATGCCCTGTGTTGCCAAGTATTTCTTCGCGATCGCACCGGCAGCAACACGCATTGCGGTTTCACGCGCAGAGCTGCGCCCGCCGCCCCGATAGTCGCGCTGGCCATACTTGTGGTGATAGCTGTAATCGGCGTGGGCCGGGCGAAAGATATCTTTAATGGCCGAATAGTCTTTAGACTTCTGGTCCGTATTACGAATTAATAAGCCGATCGGGCAGCCAGTGGTTTGCCCCTCAAAGACGCCAGAGAGGATCTCAACTTGATCAGGCTCTTTGCGCTGCGTGGTATGTCGGCTGGTACCGGGTTTGCGACGATCGAGGTCATCTTGCAAGTCTTCAGCTGATAACGGCAGCCCTGGTGGACAGCCATCAACAATGGCAACTAACGCAGGGCCGTGACTTTCCCCAGCGGTGGTTACGGTAAAAAGCTTGCCAAAGGTATTCCCGGACATACACACTGCTCCGTGTTATATAAAAGATAATTGCGCAGTATACCTGTACCTAGAAGATTCTGGCACCTGCATAACGCTTGATGGCGGTTGGCCACCCTTTAGTAGCAGGTAGCGCTGTCGATACCCTTGTTAATACGTCTTTTGATTAAGTGAAGAAATGAGTACTTCAACAGCCCAAGTAGCGCCTGCATCAAGCGCAAGTACAGCACAGGATAATCCCCCCGAGCACCCATGGGCGGGCTTGCCAGCAGAGCAATTTCGCCTGATCCGCCTCAGCGCCTTACCAGCAGACCGTGCAACCGGCTTGAGAGCTTTGCGCTTTGTCAGTCTTGGCCGTGTTGAACGGCACAGCAAAGCCGAAAGCTTTCTGCGTTTAACTATTAACCTGCCAGAGCAAAAGACGCAAAAAGAAGTCAATACTCTTGAGGTGTGGGCCGACCACCAAACACAGCAAATACGTATTAATGCTGATTTACCATTGCGCACTGAGCCGGCCAACCGAGGCCTGGGACGTTTTTTAATTGCTCAAGCTGTGCTTTGGGCACGCAAGTATTGGAACCACTACAGCGTTGCTGAACAAACCTTACTCATTAAGCATGCCAGCGACGATGCGGCACGTTTACGCCGTGATCATGCGCTGCAGGCGCAAGGATTTAGCATCACTTATGAAGATGCCGTGCAAATGCGGGCTGTCTGCTCAGTAGGCCGCGTCAGCCAATTACACAGCGACTGGAATGAAAACAAAGTTACCGTCATCAGCACCCTCGACAGCGCCTCGATGCTGCAAACTGCCGATAAGAACCTCAACGAGCAAAGCGCACAGATCAAAAAGCTTACCGATCGCATTGAACGCTTCAAAAGTGAAGACAGCACCCTGCGCTTCACTATTTCGATGCTGGCTATTTTTGCGGTATTCCAAGCAGCGCTGCTGATTTGGATTGCCACGCGCTAGACAGTAACTTGACGCTGCTGTCTTTACTGAACTTACTCCGCGTCTACTAGCTGGCAAGCAAAGCATTGCTGAGCGGTAAGCGCCAAGACAGCATTGCCCACTTGGGAGTGCTCAAGCCAGCTAAAATCAACCGCAGGAAATAACGCTTCCAGCTCATTGGCATGCTTGCCTACTTCCAGCACCAACAAACCTGTGCTCGTTAAGTGTTGGCCTGCATTTTGTAAAATATGCAGGATAAACTTAAGGCCACCACGCTCGGCCGTA
>RRZU010631459.1_pt1 | contig 23756 bp, 20 predicted proteins | sample 2165561 | NCBI WGS metagenome assembly RRZU01 (sample SAMN10456909, study PRJNA506462) | wastewater metagenome | isolation source: wastewater sludge | place: USA: Moscow, Idaho | reverse complement strand
TACTCGGACCTGTACATGTGGCTGCTGATGGTGATCGGCCCGCTGGCCTTCGGCGCCATCGTCACCCTGCTGGCGTTCGCGCCGCAACTGGCGCGCGGCTCCCGCAAGGAGAGCGACGAGGAATCGAAGGAACTGACCACCCTGGGCCAGTGACCCACCGACACCTGTGAGACGGGGCGTGCCGAGGGCGGCACGCCCCGTCTCTGCGCGTTACAGGATCGTCTCAACCGACAAGTAGATTGCGTCGTGCTCAGCGTCGAGCGTTGGAAATCGACCCTGGGAGACCTCGCATGACCGAACTGAGCCCGAAGCGGCGCCGCGCGGCGCTGCTGTCGCTCGCGCTGGGTGGCTTCGGCATCGGAGCGACGGAGTTCGTCGCGATGGGCCTGCTGCCGCAGACCGTCTCCTCGCTGCTCCCCGAACTCTGGGCCACCGATCAGGATCAGGCCCTCGCCCGGGGCGGCCTGATCATCTCCGCCTACGCACTCGGAGTGGTCGTCGGCGCCTTCACCCTCGCCATCGCCACCGTCCGGCTACCACGCAAGGTCGCCGTCACGGGGTTCTGCGTCGCCTTCACCGTCGGCTCGCTGCTTGCCTTCGCCGCCCCCGGCTTCTGGTGGCTCGTCGCAGCCCGGTTCCTGGCCGCGCTCGCGCACGGGGCCTACTTCGGTTTCGCCTCGCTGATCGCCGCCGAGATCATGGGCCCGGGCAGCCGGGGCAAGGGGATCGCCTTCGTGTTGTCCGGCCTGACGGTCGCCAACGTGATCGGCGTGCCGCTGATCACCGTGCTTGGCCAGCATGCGGGCTGGCGCGCCGCCTACCTCGCGGTCGCCGCGATCTTCGCGCTCGCCACGGTCGCGATCTGGCTGTTCGTGCCGAGGCAGCCCGGCAACCCGAACGCGAACATGCGCGGCGAGCTGCGGGTGTTCAAGCGGCCCCAGGTGTGGCTGACGCTCGCCATCGGGTCGATCGGGTTCGGAGGCTTCTTCGCCGTCTACTCCTACGTCTCGCCGATGGTGACCGACCTTGCCGGCCTGCCGCAGTCCTGGGTTCCGGTCACGCTCGTCGTGATCGGCATCGGCATGACCGTCGGTACCCTCGTCGGCGGGCGGGCTGCCGACCGTGGCGCGCTGCAGACGCTGGTCAAGGTCTATCCGTGGTTCATCGGCGCGCTCGCGGTGCTCGGCATGTTCGCGGCGACGCCCGCCGTGCTGCTGATCTTCCTGCTGGCGATGGCAACGCTCTCGTCTGTGATGATGCCTGCCATCCAGACCCGCCTGCTCGACGTCTCTGGAGACGCACAGACCCTCGCCTCGGCCCTGAACCACGCCTCGTTGAACATCGGCAACTCGATCGGCGCCGCGCTGGGCGGTCTCGTGATCTCGATGGGTCTCGGCCTCACCGCACCGGCCTGGCTCGGAGCGGCGCTTGCCACCATCGGGCTCGGGCTGGCGCTCCTCTCCGGCCTGCTGCAACGACGCGGAGTCCGCTGAGTGGCGGAGGTTCTCCCGGAAACGCGAAGGGACCCGGCCATCTCGGCCGGGTCCCATTGCGTGACCTGATCAGGCCTGGCGGCTGCGTTCCTGGGCGCGCAGCGCGCGGCGGGCCTCGTCCAGCCGTTCGGTGACGGAGCGACGCACCTGCTCGCTCGGCTCGTTGTCCTCGAGCCATGCCTGGTAGGTGCCGACGAGCGAGTCCGACACGAGCGGGGTGGGGAACAGCCACCGCAGGGCGGTGCCGATCGCCGCGTAGCCGCGGCTCTCCCACACGCCCTCGCGGCGCGAGATCCGGCCGAGCAGGTCGAGGTAGGCGGCCGGGTAGGGCTCGAGCACCTCGTCCTGGCCATAGCGCCAGAACCCCATGCAGATCGCGCGATGCGTCTCGTTGGGCACCTCCGCGTCCCCGGTGGCGAGCGTCCAGGCCTGGGCCTTTGACTCCTCGTCGGGAAGGGCGGCAGCCGCACCCGCGGCCGACTCGGCGCCTGCAGAGGTGTTGTCGCGGTCGAGCTCGGCGCTGATCTCGTCATGGCCGATCGCGCCCAGCTTCGCGAGGGCGGCCGTGATCGACCAGCGCATGCCGGTGTCGATGGCGAGTCCCTCGGGGACCTCCTCGCCGTCGAGCCAGCCCTTGAGCAGGTCGACGCCCTCGGCCGAACGCACCGAAGCGATCAGCGCCTTCGCCGCGAGCACCTGCTTGTCCGAACCGGGCTCGGACTCCTTGAGCAGGCGGGCGAGGCCGGCGACCAGCTTGACGTTGAGGTCGTCGCGAAGCTCCGGTGCGGTGAACGCGAGCGCCGCGTTGCCCGCCTGGGCAAGCAGCGTCGATACGGCGGCCATGTCGGTCTCGCTCGGCAGCCCGGCGAGCACGAGGGCGACGTAGTCCTGTGCGGGCAGCTCCGCATCGCGGGTCGCCTCCCAGAACGAGGTCCACGCGACGGCGCGGGCGAGCGGATCGGTCAGGTCGTCGAAGTGCTCGATCAGCGTGCGGGTGGAGTCGTCGTCGAGGCGGATCTTCGCGTAGGTGAGGTCGCCGTCGTTGAGCAGGACGAGGTCGCCGCGCTCCGTGCCGATCAGCTGCTCGACGGAGGTGCGTTCGCCGGTCACGTCCAGCTCGACGAACTCGCGGCGCTCAAGGGCACCCTCCCCGGTCAGGGCGTAGATGCCGATGCCGAGCCGGTGGGTGCGCAGCGTCGGCCACTGCTCCGGTGCGCTCTGCACCACCTCGAAGCGGGTGAAGCGGCCCTCGCCGTCGACGTCGAAGTCGGCCGTGAGGGTGTTGACCCCCGCTGTCTCCAGCCATTCGGAGCTGAACCAGGACAGGTCGCGTCCGGAGGTTGCCTCCAGCTCGACCAGGAGGTCGCTGAGCTCGGTGTTGCCGTAGGCGTGCTTCTCGAAGTAGGCCTTCACGCCCTGCAGGAAGGCGTCGCGGCCGACGATCGAGACGAGCAGCTTCAACACCGAGGCGCCCTTGGCGTAGGTGATGCCGTCGAAGTTCTGCTCGACCTTTTCGAGGTCGGACATGTCTGCGGCGATGGGGTGCGTCGTCGACAGCTGATCCTGCAGGTAGGCCCAGGCCTTGCGCTCGTTGCTGAACGAGGCCCACGGGTTCGCCCCGGTGCCGTGGGTGCGGGCGATCTCGTCGTTGGCGAAGTGGGAGGCCCACTCGGCGAACGACTCGTTGAGCCACAGGTCGTCCCACCAGCGCATCGTGACGAGGTCACCGAACCACATGTGGGCCAGTTCGTGCAGGATCGTGTTGTCGCGCGCGTCCATCTCGCGGGAGGTCACGCGGGAACGGAAGAGGTACTCGTCGCGGAAGGTGACGCAGCCCGCGTTCTCCATCGCTCCGGCGTTGAACTCGGGCACGAAGATCTGGTCGTAGGTGCCGAACGCGTAGGGCACCCCGAAGGCGTCCTCGAAGACGTCGAAGCCGTACTGGGTCGTGGTGAGGATCCGGTCCGCATCCAGGTACTGGGCCAGCGACTGGCGGCAGGCGACCGATGCAGGCACCTCACCGGCGGCGGAATTGATCGTGCCACGCACCACGTGGAAGTTGCCTGCCACGAGCGCCGTGATGTAGGTCGACATCGTCTTGGTGGTCTCGTGCTCGAAACGCCCGAAGCCGTCACCGATGTCGACCGGGTCGACGCTCGGCGCGTTGGTGAACACGACCCAGTCGGACGGCGCGAGCACCGACAGCTGGAAGGTGGCCTTCTGGTCGGGCTGCTCGGCATTGGCGTACATGCGCCGTGCGTCTGCCGTCTCGAACTGCGTGTACAGGTAGGTGAGGCCGTCGACCGGGTCGACGAAGCGGTGCAGGCCCTCGCCCGAGTTCGAGTAACGGCACACCGCGACGACGCGGATCTCGTGCTCGCCCTCGGAGAGTGAGGGAAGGGGGAGGCGGTAGCCGTCGAAGGTCGTGACGTCGAAGGGCTCGCCGTCCAGGGTTGCTTCGCGAACCTCGTCGGCGATGAGATCGAGGTGGGTGTCGCCTCCGGTCGAGGTGAGGCGCAGCACCGTGGTGGACAGGAACTGGCGTTCCTTGTCCCCGACCTCGCGTCCGGTCAGGTCGACTGCGACCTCGTAGGCCTTGGTCGAGATGACCTGCGAGCGGGCGGCTGCCTCGTCACGTGTGATGTTGGCCCTGGCCATGGGCGTCCTTTACTACATGTTCAGCGCTCACACTTTTGTGCGGGCATTGGCCCATTCTTCTACGGTTACCGGTCCCACAGTGGGATTTCGGGAGGCCTATCTGCGGGTGGATTGTGGAACGATGGCCACATGACCGAGCAGACCGATGCCGAGAAGGGCGTCACCTCACCTGAGCTCCGCCGACGCTGGACCGAGCTCAACACGCTGCTGACGGAGGCCCAGGAGGCCTACTACGGCGTCGATTCGCCGACGCTTTCCGATGCCGACTACGACTCGGCGATGCGCGAACTCGAGGCGCTCGAGGCAGACCATCCCTCGCTGGTCAACCCCGATTCCGTCACCCAGAAGGTCGGCGCGGCCCGGATCACGGAGTTCACTCCGGTCACACACCGGCGACGGATGCTCAGCCTCGACAACGTCTTCAGCGAGGAGGAGCTCTCCGGCTGGCTGGCGAGGACCCCGACCGGCCGCTACCTGTGCGAGCTAAAGATCGACGGGCTCGCGGTCGATCTCGTGTACCTCAACGGACGGCTGAGCGTCGCAGCAACCCGCGGTGACGGCCGGGTCGGCGAGGACGTCACGCCCAACGTGTCGACGATCAGGACCATCCCGCACCGGCTCACCGGGGACGTGCCCGAGGTGCTGGAGGTCCGCGGCGAGGTCTTCTTCCCGGTCGCCGGGTTCGAGGAACTCAACGCCTCGCTCGTGGAGGCGGGGAAGGCGCCCTTCGCGAACCCGCGCAACGCGGCGGCCGGATCGCTGCGCCAGAAGAACCCCTCGGTGACGGCGTCGCGCCCGCTGCGGATGCTCGTGCACGGCATCGGCGAGATCGACGGGGTGAGCTTCGAGTCCCAGTCCGAGGCGTACGAGATGTTGAAGGGCTGGGGACTTCCCACTCCCGACACGTTCCGGGTGGTGGCGACCCCGCAGGAGGTGCTCGCCTTCGTGGAACACCACGGCGAGCGCCGCCACGACCTCAGCCACGAGATCGACGGCATCGTGATCAAGGTCGACAACCTGGCCGAGCAGGACCGGCTCGGGTCCACCTCCCGCGCTCCGCGCTGGGCCATCGCCTACAAGTACCCACCCGAGGAGGTCAACACCGTCCTGCGCGACATCCAGGTCAACGTCGGACGCACCGGGCGGGTCACCCCGTTCGGCGTGATGGAGCCCGTCTTCGTCAGCGGCTCCACCGTCGAGATGGCGACGCTGCACAACGGCTACGAGGTCAAGCGCAAGGGCGTGCTGATCGGCGACACCGTCGTGCTGCGCAAGGCCGGAGACGTGATCCCCGAGATCGTCGCCCCGGTGGTCGCCCTGCGTGACGGCACCGAACGCGAGTTCGTGATGCCGACCCACTGCCCCTCCTGCGGGACAGAGCTGCGCCCGGAGAAGGAGGGGGACAAGGACATCCGCTGCCCCAACTCGCGGACCTGCCCCAGCCAGCTGCGGGAGCGGCTGTTCGGGCTCGCCTCCCGGGGAGCCCTCGACATCGAGGCCCTCGGCTGGGAGGGCGCGGCGGCCCTGCTCGAGTCGGGGCGCCTGGCGGATGAGGGCGACCTGTTCTCGCTGACCGCCGATGACCTGCTGCAGACCGACTTCTACACCCGCACCGCCAAGCCGGCCGAACTGGCCGGGGCGAGCGTCCCGATCCGGGACGGGCGCGTGCTGTCCACCGTCGGCCAGAAGCTGCTGTCGAACCTGGAGAGCGTGAAGAGCCAGCCCCTGTGGCGCGTGCTCGTCGCCCTGTCGATCCGCCACGTCGGCCCGACGGCTGCCCGCTCGCTCGCCACCCACTTCGGGTCGCTGGACGCCATCCGGGCCGCCTCGCCCGAGGAGCTTGCCGCCGTCGACGGCGTCGGCTCAGTGATCGCGGACGCGGTGCTGAACTGGTTCACGGTCGACTGGCACCGCGACATCGTCGAGAAGTGGGCGGCATCAGGGGTGCGGATGGCCGACGAGATCGACACCTCGATCGAGCGCACCCTCGAGGGGTTGACCGTCGTGGTCACCGGCTCCCTCGACGGGTTCAGCCGCGACGGCGCGAAGGAGGCCATCATCTCGCGCGGGGGGAAGGCGTCCGGCTCGGTGTCGAAGAACACCGACTACGTGGTGATCGGCGCCAACGCCGGTTCCAAGGCGACGAAGGCGGAGAGCCTCGGACTCACCATCCTCGACGAGGCCGGATTCGTCACGCTCCTGTCCGAGGGCCCGGCAGGGCTGGAATAGTGGGGGCATGCGAGTCCACATTGCCACCGACCACGCCGCGTTCGAGCTCAAGGAGTACCTCGTCAGCAGGCTGAAGGAGGACGGCTTCGAGGTCGTCGACCACGGAGCCCACGCCTACGACGCCGAGGACGACTACCCGCCGTTCATCATCGCCTGCGCCGAGGCCGTCGTCGCTGACGAGGGGGCGCTCGGCGTCGTGCTCGGCGGTTCCGGCAACGGCGAGCAGATCGCCGCGAACAAGGTGCGCGGCGTGCGCGCCGCGCTGGCCTACAACGTCGACCTCGCCCGGCTGGGGCGAGAGCACAACAACGCAAACATCGTCGCTCTCGGGGGACGGATGCAGAGCCTCGAGGAGGGCTACGACATCGTGCGGACCTTCCTGGACACGGACTTTCCCGGCGAGGCGCGCCATCAGCGCCGCATCGACCTCATCTCGGAGTACGAGAACCGCTAGGTCAGGGTTGGACCCGCCTGTGCCGGGCGACCCGGAGCCGCCGTGCCGCGCGCTGGACGTCGATCAGCCGTGGCAGGACCAGGTTGGCGGCGGAACGCTCGTTCAGTCGCCGGCTGTACCGCCTCAGGTTGTTCTTTGAAGACTGCGCCATGGGCCTGAGCCTAAACCCTGATCAGGACGCAAACGCGCATTTTCGCTGACCGCTTCACCCGACGCGGGGTCGTCGGCGCGGCACCGGGTGTAGGGGTCTGCTCTGCGAAACCGGGGGACTGTGCGCGGTCCGGGGCCCGCGCTCGGATAGTGTTTCCATCACACTCACAAGGAGGCGTCGATGTCGTCCTCGCTGCCGGTTCCCCAGCCGTCCGAGCCCGCGTGGGAGCGGTTCACAGCCGACCCAAGGAGGCCACGCAACAAAGATGTCCGGGTCGGCCACAGCGACCGGGACCTCGTCGCAGACCTGCTGGGCGACGCCTACGCGCTCGGCAAGCTCGACAACGACGAGTACAACGAACGCCTCGACAAGGCCATGCAGATCAAGACGGTGGGGGAGATCTCCCCGCTCGTCGGTGACCTGGTGACGGGAAGCGCCCCCGCGCGGCGCGACGGGTTGCGCGGCCGGATCATCGCCTCCCGCATCCTGCTGCTGATCGCGGGCACCGTCGTGGGGATCAACGTGCTGATCTGGCTGCTCGCCAGCCTTTCGGCAGGCGCACTGCTCTACTTCTGGCCCATGTGGGTCGCCGTCGGCATGGTGATTCCGGTCGTGATCGCGTTCGCGTTGGGTCGCTCCGACGACTGATCCTCGCGGCGCCGCGGCAGGAGGCGCGCCCGGATCGCCCGGTCTTTGTCGACAAGGCCGGAGACTCCGTCACGACCGAACTGGTTTGGCTCCGACATGGGCCAAGCCTAGTGTCTGGGCGACGCGCTAGATTGGCGGGATGCCCGAGGGACATGTCATCCACCGCCTGGCCTCCGCACTCACGGACAGCTTCGGCTCACGCCAGGTCAGCGTCACCTCCCCGCAGGGACGCTTCGACGCCGGACGGCTCGACGGGGCAGTCCTCGAGCGCGGGGAGGCCGTCGGCAAGCACCTCTTCATCGACTTCGCCACGGGTGATGTCGTGCACATCCACCTCGGCCTGATCGGCAAGTTCCAGTTCACCGACTTCGATGCGCCGTGGGGCCAGGTGCGGCTCAGGATCACCGACGGCGTCACAGCGGCTGACCTCCGCGGACCCCAGTGGTGCCGGATCATCACGCAGGACGAGAAGGAGGCCGTGCTCGCCACCAGCGGGCCCGACCCGCTGCGCGCCGACGCCGATCCGCAGCGCGGATTCGAGCGGATCCGGCGCTCCGGCAAGCCCATCGCCGCCCTGCTCATGGACCAGCGGGTCGCCGCGGGGGTGGGCAACATCTTCCGGGCCGAGGTCCTCTTCCGACACCGGCTCAACCCGCTCACCCCTGGCCGCGACATCGACCGTCGCACCTGGCAGGTGATCTGGGACGACCTGGTCGAACTGATGGCCTACGCCGTCGAGCACGGCCGCATCGACACCGTTCGCGAGGAGCACTCGCCCGAGGCCCAGGGCAGGCCCGCCCGCGTCGACCGGCACGGGGGAGAGGTCTACGTGTACCGCCGGGCCGACCTGCCGTGCCACGTGTGCGGCACCCAGGTGCGCACCACGACGCTGGAGGGCCGCAACCTGTACTGGTGTCCGCGCTGCCAGCGCCGTTCCAGGGCGGCTCGTGGCTGAGGCGCGGCCAGTAGGCTCTTGTGCCATGAAGTGGAGCCGCTACGCAGCGATCCTGTTCGACCTCGACGGCGTGATCACGCCCACCGCCGAGGTCCACATGCGCGCATGGAGCGAGACGTTCAACTCGTTCCTCACCGGTCGTCCCGGGCAGCCGCCCTACACCGATGACGACTATTTCGCCCACGTCGACGGCAAGCCCCGCTTCGACGGGGTACGCGACTTCCTCGCCTCCCGCGGCATCCGGCTCCCCGAGGGCACGCACGACGACCCGCCCGAGCAGGACACGGTCGGCGGGCTGGGCAACCGGAAGAACGAGATGTTCAACCGGATCATCACCCGCGACGGCATCGCCGCCTATCCCGGCTCGGTGCGTCTGCTGCGCAGGCTGGCCGAGGATGGGATGAAGTTCGCCGTCGTGTCCTCCTCGCGCAACGCCAAGGCGGTCCTGCACGCCGCGGGCCTGGAGGACTGGTTTCCCGTCGTCGTCGACGGTGCGCTCGCGGCAAGGGAGCACATTGCGGGCAAGCCTGCCCCCGACACGTTCCAGCACGCAGCCGCGCTGCTCGGCGAGCCCGATGCCAGGTGCGTCGTGGTCGAGGACGCCATCTCAGGGGTCCAGGCGGGCGCGGCCGGAGGGTTCGGCCTTGTGATCGGGGTCGACCGTGGCGCCGGTGGAGCCGAACTGCGCGCCGCGGGCGCGGACATCGTCGTGAAGGACCTCGCAGAACTGGTGGACGCATGATCAGAGACATCGCAGGCGACCCGATGAACCGCTCCAGGTTTCCCGTGGACGAGTGGCGGCTGACCGAGGTCGAACCGGCCAACGGTGACGTCGGGGTGACCGAGACGCTGTTCGCGATCGGCAACGGCTACCTCGGCATGCGCGGCAACCCCGAGGAGGGGCGCGACAGCTACGCCCATGGCACGTTCATCAACGGCTTCCACGAGACCTGGCCGATCAAGCACGCCGAGGAGGCGTTCGGGTTCGCCCACACGGGCCAGACCATCGTCAACGCCCCCGATGCGAAGCTGCTGAAGATCTACATCGACGACGAGCCGCTCACGCTATCGGTCGCCGACCTCGACCGTTACGAGCGGAGCCTAGACTTCCGCACCGGGCAGCTCCACCGCACCGTCATCTGGCGCACCCCGGCGGGCAAGCGGGTGCGGATCCGAAGCTCACGGATGGTCTCGTTCACCGACCGCCATCTCGCCCTGTTCGAGATCGAGGTCACGATGCTCGACGGCGATGCGCCGATCGTGATCAGCTCCCAGATCGTCAACCGCCAGGACGGTTACAGCGACTACCGCAAGGCGGAGAAGGAGCAGGAGGGCTTCGACCCGCGTCGCGCGGCCAACCGGGGGGAGCGGGTGCTCCAGCCCGTGCTGGACTGGCACACCGACTCGCGGATGATGCTCGGCTTCCAGACGACCCGCTCCGGGATGACCATCGGTGTCGCCGCCGACCACGAGGTCGAGACGGCAAACGCCGTCGAGGTCACCACGTTGACCCAGCCAGACCTCGCGAAGCAGGTCTTCACGGTCGAGGCGAAGCAGGGCATCCCCGTCACCCTGCACAAGGCGGTGGCCTACCACACCTCCCGGGGGGTGCCCGTCGGTGAGCTGTCCGACCGGTGTCGCCGCACCCTCGACCGCGTGAAGGAGCACGGCTTCGACTACTACTACGCGAAGCAGCGCGAGTGGCTCGACGTGTTCTGGCGCAACGCCGACGTCGAGATCGAGGGCCAGCCCGCGATCCAGCAGGCGGTTCGCTGGTGCCTGTTCCAGCTTGCCCAGGCCACCGCCCGCAGCGACCAGCTCGGCATCGCGGCCAAGGGCGTCACCGGCTCTGGCTACGAGGGCCACTACTTCTGGGACACCGAGATCTATCTCGTCCCGTTCCTGATCTACACCTCGCCGCACATCGCCCGCAACGCCCTGCGCTACCGCGTGAACCTGCTCCCGCAGGCCCGCGAACGCGCAACAGTGTTGTCCCAGCGGGGCGCCCTCTTCCCCTGGCGCACCATCAACGGCGAAGAGGCCTCGGCCTACTACGCCGCGGGCACCGCGCAGTACCACATCGACGCAGACATCGCGTTCGCCTTCGACAAGTACCGCGACCTCACGGGCGACCAGGAGTTCATGTACCGCGACGGGGCCGCCGTGCTGATCGAGACGGCCCGGATGTGGGCCGACCTGGGGTTCTGGCGGGTCGCGGCCAACGGGAAGAAGAGCTTCCGGATCCACGGCGTCACCGGCCCGGACGAGTACACGGCCGTGGTGAACAACAACTTCTACACCAACGTGATGGCAAGGGCGAACCTGCGCACCGCCGCCGACCTGGTGCGCGAGATGCGCACCGTGGACGAGGCCGCCTACGAGCGCGTCGCCACGCTGCTCAACCTCGACCCGGCCGAGATCGAGGAGTGGGAGGAGTGCGCGGACAACATGCACATCCTCTTCGACGAGACGTTCGGGATCCATCCCCAGGATGAGGCCTTCCTCACCTCGGAGCTGTGGGACCTGGAGAACACCCCGGACAGCGCGCGCCCGCTCCTGCTGCACTTCCATCCCCTCGTGATCTACCGGTTCCAGGTGCTCAAGCAGGCCGACGTCGTGCTTGCGCTCTTCCTGCAGGGCCACGAGTTCACCGCACAGGAGAAGAAGGCCGACTTCGAGTACTACGACCCGATCACCACGGGCGACTCGACCCTGAGCGGTGTCGTCCAGTCGGTGATCGCCGCCGAGGTGGGCTACCAGGACATGGCGATGCAGTACTTCCTGAGCAGCCTCTACGTCGATCTGGCCGACCTGCACAACAACGCCCGCGACGGCGTCCACATCGCGTCGACCGGAGGGGTGTGGAACTCGCTCGTCTACGGCTTCGCCGGCCTGCGCGACCACGACGGCCACATCACCTTCGACCCGCGGCTGCCCGCGAACTGGTCGGGGATGACCTTCCCGCTGCGCGTGCGCGGTTCGCGGCTGCGGGTCCATCTGCACAGGGACTCCATCGCGTTCGAGGTGGAGGAGGGCGAGCCAGTGGAGCTGAGCGTCAGGGGACGGCACGTCTCCGTCCACCACGGCGAGCCGGTCACCGTCGAACTTGACGGCCAGGGCCCGAGGCTCGAGTCGCTTCGCGGGTCGCACCCCATCGTCGGCGTGCATCGTGAAGACGGCTCGGTCGTGCGCGCGGTGCTTCCGGAGGCGCACAACCAGGAAGGCGTGGAGGGGGCCTGATGAGCCTGGAACTGGCAGGCCCGGTCGTCGAACACTTCGAGTCGAGGCTGTTGCCCGAGGGGATCGAGCTGACGGGCACCGGTCGGCTCCGTCGGCTCAGCATCGAGTTCCCCGGGTGGCTGACCCCGCGTCAGGTCGAGGACGCCGTCGGCATGGACATCGAGCACGAACTGGGTGTCACCGCCCGCGTGCGGCTGCGCTCGGGCCAACGGATCCGGATCGAGATCGCCCTCGAGTCGGACTCGTCCGACCTGGTCACCGTGCCGGGGCCCGTGCTGCGGGTCGAGGGCCCGCACCGGCCGGTCTCTTGGCTGGCGGGCGCGTCGGCGGAGATCGTGCTGCCCTCGGACGAGGGCCCGGGCCTGCTCACGCAGCGTCGCGGCCTCTCCACTCCCGGTGGGGAACCCGGCGTGTGCCATCCGCTCGAGGCTGAGGTGACCCTGCGGGCCCGCCACCTGACCAGCTCGGCCTGGACCTACGAGGCGCAGGAGGGCGACCTGCTCGACGTGCCGTCCGAGCCGACCTGGCTGCCGTGGGTGCGCTACGTCGAGCGTGGCCGCGCGGTCGAGATCATCGTCCCCGACGGCGTCGTGACCGTGGACGAACGCACGAGCGTCGACGAGGTCGACGACGAGTTCGAGGTCTATCCACCTGAGGGCCTGAGCACGGTCGGGATCTGGGGTGCGGGCGGCCAGACGCTCGTCGAGGTGGGCGCGCACCGCGGGTTGCCCGGCCTGCGCAGCCTGGTGGCCCACGAGCTGCCGCACGACGACGCGTGGTGTTACGTGGCCCTGCGCCACCTGCTCGAGAGCCAGGCCGACGACGAACTGCTCGACCGGATCGACTGGGTCCTCGGCGACCTCGAGGACAGCCCAACGGCCTGGTCGGCCTGCGCGAGCAAGCTCGCGACGCAATTGGGCCTCCCGCTCGCGGAACAGGCCGACCGCGCCGCGACCACCGTCCTTGCCCGTGGCCGCGCCGACGACGTGCTCCTGCTGGCGATGCATCAGCTGGTGCCGGTGGACGTCGCCTCGGGAGGTTGGCCGGTCGGCGACTTCGACCGGGTCGGGGTGGAGGCGATCGCGGCGCTCAGCTACGGAAGGATCAACACCGACGACGTGCCCGAGCGAGGGCGCGATGTCGCCGTCGCGAAGCTGTACGCGGCGGGGCTGGGGGAGTCGGAGCGTGGGCTGCACGCCGCGGCCTGCGCCCAGGTCGCCGAGGGCCGGCTGCTGTCCAGCCTCTCGGTTCGGCCCAACCCGACCGACGTGGCCTGGCTGTCGATCCAGTAGGTCAGAAGACGAGTCGTTCGAAGGCGATCGTGCGGCGCTGCCAGGACCAGGTGAGCCACACCTCGTCACCGACCACGACCATCGCCGGGTAGGAGAACTCGCCGACGCCGTCGGTGACGACGCCGGTCGCGGCCGCCGTCACGGGAGTGCCGTCTCCCTCCGCGACGCCGTCCTCGAGCACCGTGACCCGCTGCCAGGTGAGCCCATCATCGGAGGTGCTGGAGATCACCAGGCGCGAGCGTGACGCCCAGTCGCCCGATGCCTCGTTGTGCGCGCACCAGATCCGCCCGTCGGGAAGCGCGACGGCCGCGATGCCCGAGTTGTTGTTGGGCAGCGTCGTCGGGGTCAGCGGGGGCCAGTCGGCCGGATCGTCGGTCGCGCTGCGGAAGACGCGGCCCTCGGTGCTGCGGGTGAGCATGACCAGCCGGGCGCCGGTTCCGGGCACCAGCGCGGGCTGGATGCAGCCGGCACCGCGCAGCGCCGCATGATCGAGGGGGACAGGGGTCCGCTGCCAGGTGACTCCGCCGTCGGTTGAGGCATCGATGAAGCAGTCCCAGGTCGGCGGGTCCCACAGCTCGACAGATCCGGGCGCGAGCCAGGCGTCGTCGAGTCGGAGCGGGGACTGACGGACGGGACCGCGTCCGCCCGACGTGTCACCCGGGACCAGTTCGGCCGGCTCGCTCCAGGTGCGGCCGCCGTCCTCGGACCGGCTCACCCAGGTGGTCCAGGCGTCGATCGAGTGGCCCCGCTTGAAGAAGAGCCAGATTCCGCCGACTGGCGCGTGCGAGAGGACCGGGTTCCAGTGCGGCACCGGGTCATCGGGCGCCAACGACCACTGCGGGCCGTCGTCGCGCTGGACGACGATGCCGGTGTGCGGGTGACCCTCGTGCGGCCCGGCGAACCAGGCGACCAGGCGGGCGCCGTCGGGGAGGGGGAGCAGGGTGCTCGCGTGCACCTGCACCCCCTCGCCTGGCGCGAAGAGCAGTCGGCTCACGCCTTCGCCCGGCGGCGACGGTCGACGGCCTTGCGGATCACCGGCCACAGGAGTGACGCCGCGGCGAGCAGGAGCAGGACAAGCGAGATGGGCCGGGTGAGCAGTTCGACCGGCTCACCGATCAGGAGCGCGCGGCGCAGGTTCGACTCCGCGAGCGGGCCGAGCAGGAAGCCGAGCACGATCGGGCCGGCAGGAATGCCGACCCGGCGCAGGATGAGGCCGACCACGCCGAAGACAAGCATCTGCACGACGGTCATCACGTTGTTGGTCGTGGCGTAGGTGCCGACGACGCAGAAGACGACGATGATCCCCCAGATCAACTGTGGCTTCAGGTCGAGCAGCCTCGTCATCGACTTGGTGCGGATCAGGCTGACCACGGTCGAGGCGATCGTGGCGAGCAGCATGATCGCGACGATCGTCACGATGATGTCCGGGCGCCGTTCGAAAAGCGAGGGCCCTGGCTGGATGCCCCAGATGACCATCGAGCCGATCATGATCGCCATCACCGAGTCGCCTGGGATGCCGAGCGAGAGCGTCGTCGTCAGCGCCCCACCCAGCGTCGAGGAGGACGCCGTGTCGGAGCCGGCGAGCCCCTCGATCGAACCCTTGCCGAACTCCTCGGGGTGCTTGGAGATCGCCTTTGCGCGGTTCCAGCCGACCAGGCCGGCGATGTCCCCGCCGGCCGCAGGCACGACGCCGATCACGACGCCGAGCGCGCCCGACTGGGCCATGGGCTTTGCCACCTGCCGCAGCTCGGCCTTGTTCGGCCACCACCGCCCGAGCGAGGAGATCGGCCGGATCTTCGACTCGTGATAGGTCAGGATCTGGTCGAGCACCTCGGTGATGCCGAACACGCCGATGATCAGCGCGATGAAGTGCAGGCCACCGGTCAGCTCGTTCGTGCCGAACGCGAAGCGGGCGTCGCCCGTGATCGGGTCGAGGCCGACCATGCCGAGGGCGATGCCGAGGACGCCGGCGAAGATGCCCTTGGCCAGCGACTGGGAGGCGATGGAGATGATGACGGTCAGCCCGAAGACGACCAGCGCGAACATCTCGAAGGGGCCGAAGCGCAGCGCGAAGTCGGCTATGGGCCGGGCGAGGAAGATCAGCACGAGCATCGACATCAGGATGCCGACCGTCGTCGCGATGGCCGAGATCGACAGCGCGAGGCCGGCCTTCCCCTTGCGGGCGAGCGGATAGCCGTCGAGGGTCGTCGCGACGGCCGCTGGAGTGCCAGGGGTGTTGACCAGGATCGACGGGATGCGGTCGCCGTACTGCGCCGAGACGTAGATGGCCAGCAGCATCGCGAGGCCCTGGGCGGGCTCGAGGGTGAGCGTGAAACTCGTGGCGAGCGCGACCGCCATCGAGATCGTGATCCCGGGGAAGACGCCCACGAGGAGACCGAGGCCGAGGCCGATCACGAAGCAGAGCAGCGCGGTCGGCTCGAAGAGAGCGGAGAGTCCTTCGACGAGCGCGTTCACAGTGGCACCTTCAGCAGCAGTTGGAACACCAGGTAGAGGATGAGCGTGACGATCGCCGGGAAGAGCAGCAGCGTCGTCCAGCGGCGCAGCCCGTAGGCCCAGTTCGTGACGATCAGGAAGGCCGGCCCGAGGACGAGGAAGCTGACCCCCATCTGCCACAGGACGAGGACGGCCACGAGCGCCCCGACTGTGATGCCGACCTGGATCCAGCCCGAACGGCGCGAGGGTTCGACGCTGCGCTCGATCGAGACGCCGAGCACCGCGTTGACGAGCATCCAGAGCCCGGAGCCGATGATTCCGGCGGAGATCACGGTCGGCCACCAGCGTGGGTCGATCCCGTCCGTCTCGTTGCGCAGTTCGATGCTCCTCGCCGTGACGAGGAGGAAGATGCCGAAGACGATGACCACACCGGCCGTCACCCGCTCCATCAGGGGCGAGACGGCGGCGGTCGGCTCCGCCTCCGGCTGGTCCGGCGGCTCGACAGCCACCGGACCCGCCGTCTCGGACATCACTTGCCCAGCAGTTCCGCGAATCGCTTTGCCTCGGAGTCGGCGAACTCCGCGAACTCCTGGGCGTTGCGGTAGACCACCAGGTTGCCGCTCGAGGTGATGACGTCCTTGTAGGAGTCCTCCTCGACGGCCTTCGCGATGGACTCCTCCAGCTTTGCCTTCACGTCTTCCGGGAGTCCCTTCGGTGCGTAGATGCCGCCCCAACCGCCGATCTCGAGGTCGACGCCCTGTTCCGCAGCCGTCGGGACGTCCGGCAGTTCGGGGTGGCGCTCCGAGTGGAAGATCGCAAGCACCTTGAGTTTGCCGTCTGCGAGGTTCTGCTTGACCTCGTTGACGCCAGAGGCCGCGGCGTCGACCTGGTTGCCGAGGACAGCCGCGACGGCAGGTGCGCCGCCGTCGAAGGGCACGGACTTGATCTTCGCCCCGGTCTCCTTCGCGATGCTGATGCCCGCGAGCTCCCAGATCGATCCGGCGCCGGAGTTGGAGACGGTCATCTCCTTGCCCTTGGCGGCGTCGACGAACTCGGTGAGCGTGTTGTAGGGGCTGTCTGCAGGCACCGAGAGGACGCCCGGGCCGAGCATGATCTGGCCGAGCAGGTCGTAGTCGGAGGGGGCGATGTCGTAGTTCATGCTGCCGAGCATCGCGATCTCGACCGGGCCGAAGCCGATCGTGTAGCCGTCGGCCGGCTGGTCCTTGACGTAGAGCATGGCCGTCGAGCCAGAGGCGCCCGGACGGTTCTCCACGATGATCGACTTGCCGACGATGTGCTCCATGGCCTTCGCGAGGGCACGCGACGAGAGGTCGGAACCGCCTCCGGCCGCTGCCTGCACGATCAGGGTGATGTCCTTCGTGGGGAAGTCCGTGCCGCCCGCGGCGCTGCCGGGTGCGCTCGGCTCGGCCGGGTCCTGGCGGGTGGTGCAGGCCGAGGCGCCCATGGCGATGGCTGCGGCTGCGGTACCGATGAGGAGGGTGCGACGCTTCATGAGTTGGCTCCTTGCTGTGCGACGAGATCGACGACTTCGTCGATCCGGTGGATGATGTCTGTGAGTGGCTGGTCGATGACCATGCGGCAGGCGCCGCCGGCCCTGCCCTGGGCGTCCAGGGCGTGCTTGAGGTTTGCGATGCTCGGGCCGAGTACCGGGACCACCCGCTCGATGACCGACTGGGCCCGTTCTGCCTCGGCCCGGTCACCCGCGGCGAGTGCGTCGCGGAGTCGCGCCCAGGCGCTCGGGCAGGCTCCACTGACGCCGGAGACCGTCCCGTAGCCGCCTGCCTGCATGACGGCCGGCACGTCGGCGTCATTGCCCGACCAGAGCTTGAAGCCTTCGGGGGCGTTGGCGAGGTAGGCGGCCACCCGGGTGGAGGCGGTTGCCGAGACCTTCAGGCCGACGATGCCCGAGCCAAGAATCTCGCCGAGCGCCTCGGGAAGGACGTCGGTTACGGCCACGTCCGGGTAGACGTAGCCGTAGAGGTCGCCCTCGGCCGCCTCGTTGATGGCCGCCCAGTGGCGGATCACGCCCGAGGTGCTGGCGGGCAGGTAGTAGGGCGTGAGCGCCGCGAAGCGCCGTGCGCCGAGCCGGCTGGACTCGGCGGCGAGCGCGACGGCCTGCCTTGTGCTCGGCGCGCCCACGTGGACGACCGTGCGGTCAGGTCCGAAGACCTCTAGGCAGGCGGTCACAAGGGCGGCGTGCTCCGCGAGCTCGAGGGCGAGGAACTCACCTGTCGTGCCCGCGACGAAGACGCCGTCGACGAGCGGTTCGAGGTGTTCGAGGTTGCGGCGGAAGCCGCCGTGGTCGACGGCCCCGTCCTGGGTGAAGGGCGTCGTGAGCGCCGTCAGAATCTCCGGATGTGTCATGCGATCCCACTTCGTCGTGTCGTCTACCGTTAACGGTTAACGAAACCGTAGCCGGGGGTTGCGCACATGTGCAAGAGTTTTCCTCGAAGAAAGGGGAGACCGATGTCGGTGCCTGCGTTGAAGGCGGTCGCCTTGGGAGAGCAGCTCGCCTCGTTGCTCCGCTCGAGGATGGTCCGGGGCGAACTTGAGCCCGGTGGGCACCTGGTGGAGGACGCGCTCGCCGCCGAGTACGGCGTCAGCAGGGGCCCTGTCCGCGACGCGTTACGGGCGTTGCTCGCGGAGGGGCTGCTCGAGAGCCGTCGACGAGGCTACTTCGTGAAGGCCTTCACCCAGCACGACGTGGACGAGCTCTACGAGATCCGGGGTGCTGCCGAGCGGTTGGCGGGAGAACTGGCGCTGGCTCGCGACGACGCGGACTGGTCCGTCGCCGAGCGGCATCTCGACGAGATGCAGCGCTGTGCGGATGTGGGGGACTCTGCGGCGTTCGCCCGGGCCGATCTCGACTTCCACACCGAGCTCTACGCCAACTCCGGCAATGCACGCCTCCTTGCGCTCTGGCATCAGTACCAGCCGACCTTCGCGACCCTGCTCGGCATCACGAACTCCCAGGACGCCGACCTGCATCCGTCGTTCGAGGACCACCGCGCACTTCTTGAGCTGGCCCGCGCACGCGACGTCGAGGCCTTCGTGGGGTCACTGCGCGAGCATCTGGCGGGCTCTCATCGCAGGCTGAGCCAGGCGGTCACCCCCGCTCCCGTGGGGTAGGGTACTGGTAACAAAACTTCCAGAAGCGCCTGGGAAGGGTCTCTAGATGACGAAGTCGAAGCCGGGGGTTCCCAGCCTGCTGCGGGAACTCAATGACTCCGCGGCGCTGAGCCACATCATGCAGGTCGGCGGGGTGACCCGGGCCGAGTTGGCGACCCACACAGGGCTCTCCCGGGTGACGAGCTCGCAGGCCCTCTCCCGGCTCCAGGCGTTGGGGCTTGTGCGCACCAACGGCACCCGCTCCGGAGCCCGCGGGCCGGCTGCCGAGCTCTACGAGCTCGTACCCACCATCGGCACGGCCGTCGGCATCGCCCTGTATGCGGAGGTGATCCGGGTCGAACTCTGCGGCCTCGACGGGAGCGCCATCGCCTCCGTGGAGGCGCCGCTGACCGACGACTTGGTGGGCTCGGTCGGGCTCGCGTGCCGCCGCGTGGTCGAGGAGGCGGGGGAGGGGCAGGGTTCGCTCCTGGCTGCCGCGCTCGCCACGCCAGGCGTCGTGGACCCGTTCTCCGGCGAGCTCGCCTTCTCCTATGACATTCATGACCAGGAGGGACTCCGGGCCAGCCTCGAGGCCGAGGTGGGCGTGCCCTTCGTGCTCGGCAATGACGTGCACCTCGCCGCGCTTGCGGAGCGGGCCGAGGGCGTCGCGCGCGGAGAGCAGGACTTCGTGCTGCTCTGGATCGGCCGTGGGCTCGGCATGGCCAGTGTCATCGACGGAAAGGTCAGGGTCGGCAGCAGTGGTGCGGCCGGCGAGATCGGCTACCTGCCCGTCCCGGGCGTTCCGCTGCCCAGCCGGGTGGACAACGTCCAGCAGGGCTCCTTCCAACGCCTCGTCGGCATGGAGGCCGTGCGTGAACTCGTCCGTGCTGACGGAGGCGACATCGGCCAGCCGCTTTCGGAGGCGGTCGTCACGGAGCTCGGTCAGCGGTTGGCGCTGGGCGTGGCGGCGATCTCGACCATCCAGGACCCGGGGCTGATCGTCCTGACGGGGGAGACGGTCCAGCTGGCCGGCGACGAGCTGCCCGGCCGGGTCGCCGAGGCGACGTCGCTCGTCACGCCGACGCATCCGCGCGTCGAGCGGTCAGGGCTGGGCGTGCTCGGCCCTGTCGGTGGCGCCAGGTTGCGGGCCGTCGAGGAGGCGCGCAAGGCCGTCCTGGCGCGCGTCGCGGAGGCTCGTGACCGAACCGTTATCGAATAAGGAAGAATCTTTCTGGAAACATTCTTGCTAGTAGTGTAGGTTGATGCTCAACGGGGCAGGCGCGTCGTCGCGGAGCCCCCGCGAAACCCAATGAAGGGAGTCAACCCAATGAACACTCGACGATGGCTGAGCGGTGTCGCAGTCGGCGCTCTGCTGCTTGCCGGCTGCGGCGGAGGCACCGATCCGGCTACGGAAATCTCCGCCCCACCCACCGATGCGTCGGGCGAACTGACCGTGTGGCTGATGGACGGGAGCCAGCCCGAGACGGTCGTGGACGCGGTGAACAAGCAGTTCAACGAGAAGTACCCGGACGTGAAGGTCACCGTCGAGCTCCAGCAGTGGGCGGGCGTCCAGGACAAGCTGACCACGGCGATGAACACCGCGGAGACCCCCGACGTCGTGGAGATCGGCAACTCGCTGACCGCCAAGTTCGCCGACGCGGGCCTGCTGAGTGACCTCACCGAATCGGCCGACGACTTCGGCGCCGACTCCTGGCTGCCGGGCATGGTTCCCAGCGGTGAGTTGGATGGCTCCCGCTACGCCATCCCGTACTACGCGGGTGTGCGGATCGTGATGTACAACAAGGCCCACTTCCAGGAGGCCGGGGTCGAGATCCCGAAGACCCTCGATGAGCTGGAGCAGGTCGCCGCGAAGCTGGCCGAGGTCAAGGGATCCAAGGCCGACGGCTACTCGGCGTTCTACTTCCCGGGCAAGTTCTGGTACGGCGCGCTTCCGTTCATCTGGTCTGAGGGCGGCGACCTGGCGACCAAGGACGGCGACGAGTGGACCGGCAAGCTCGACTCCGCGGAATCGCGCGCCGGTCTCGAGCGCCTCAAGCGCCTCGTCGACACCTACTCGACGGCCCCGACCGACGGCAACGAGGTCCAGAACTGGGAGGTCTTCCAGGAGGACAACGTCGGCATGGTCATCGACTCGTGGTGGGCGCCCGGCGCGATCGTCGGAGCGAACGAGGCCTTCGCGCCCAACGTCGGCGTCTTCGCCTTGCCCGGTGTGACTGCCGACGAGACGGCCCCCGCCTTCTTGGGCGGATCCGATCTCGCGATCCCCGAGAAGAGTGAGCAGAAGTCCCTCGCAAGCGAGTGGATGAAGATCCTCACGGGAACCGAGATGCAGACCCAGCTCGCCAAGGAGGGTGGCGTCATCCCCAACCAGGAGGCAGCCTTCGCCGGGCATGAGGGCAACGAGTTCCTGCAGATCGCCGACGAGGCGGCAAGCGTCTCCGCCTTCACCCCCGTCAGCCCCAGCTGGGGCAATGTCGAGTCCGAGGCAGTGCTCCCGGACATGCTGGTAAAGATCTTCTCCGGCAGCGTCTCCATCGAGGACGCGACCATCGAGGCCAACGGCCGCATGGTGGAACTGCTCAACGGCTGAGCACCTCTTCTCACCCCGCGGCGCCGCTGGATGCGGCGGCGCCGCGGGTCTCCAAACTCCTCCAACCACCGACAGAGGGTGAACTGTGTCTTCAAATGTGATCGCGCCAAGTGGTGGGGCGGGGGTGAAGGGGCGTCAGGCCAAGAGCCGGTCGTTGCCCTACCTGCTGCTCGCGCCTGCCGCGGTGATCCTCGCCATCGTGATGGGATACCCCATCGTCCGACTGCTGGGGCTGAGCTTCACGCAGGCGAAGCTCCGCGACCTGGTCAAGGGCACCGAGCGGTGGAACAACTTCGCGAACTACACCAAGATGCTCACCGACGAGGCGTTCTGGGCCTCGCTGGGCCGCACGATCGTCTTCGCGCTGATCTGCGTCGCGGCCACGATGGTGATCGGCACCCTGCTCGCGCTGCTGATGGCCAAGCTCGGCAAGGGGATGCGGATGCTGCTGCTCGTTGCCCTTCTCCTCGCCTGGGCGACCCCGCAGGTCACGGCGACCCAGGTGTGGCAGTGGCTGTTCGACACGCGCTACGGGCTGATCAACCACCTGCTCAGTTCCATGGGGTTGACCCGGTTCGACAACTACTCGTGGCTTGCCAACCCCGTCTCGTTGCTCGCCGTCGCCGGCGTGATCGTCGTGTGGGGAGCCATCCCCTTCGTCACGCTCACCATCTACGCTGGGCGCACGCAGATCTCGGAGAGCCTGTACGAGTCGGCGGGCCTCGACGGTGCGGGCCCGGTGCGCACCTTCCGCACGATCACCCTTCCGATGCTTGCCCCCATCTTCACCATGCTCGCCGCGCTCAGCACGATCTGGGACTTCCGCGTGTTCACGCAGGTCTTCCTGCTGCAGCAGGCAGATGGCATCACCTCCGAGACGAACCTGATCGCGATCTATGCCTACCGCACCTCGTTCTCCGGCAACGACTTCGGCGTCGGTGCCGCGATCGCGGTCGCCATGGTGATCGTCCTCGCCGGACTGTCGGTCTTCTACGTCCGCCGCATGCTCAAGGAGGTTCAGGTATGACCAACCGTGCCCGTAAGCAGTTGCGCCGCGGCCTGCTCAACGCGATCGCCGTCGTCGTGGCTCTGTTCACCATCTTTCCTGTGTACTGGATGGTCACCACGGCGCTGAAGCCGAAGACCGAGGTGTTCACGGCCGATCCGACGATCTTCCCGAGGACGCTCACCCTGAGCCACTTCCAGCGGGTCCTCTCCGACGAGGGCTTCCTCACCTTCGCAAGGAACTCGATCACCGTGACGCTCGTCGTGGTGGCGATCACGATGCTGGTGGGCTTCCTTGCGGCCACCGCCATGGCCCGGTTCGACTACCGGGGGCGCAAGGCGAGCATCATCATCATCCTCGCCGTGCAGATGATCCCGCTCGAGTCGTTGATCATCTCCATGTACGTGATGCTCGACAGCATGGGCCTGATCGATCGGCTGCTCGGCGTCATCGTCGCCTACCTGACGTTCGGGCTCCCGTTCACGGTGTGGACGCTGCGAGGCTTCGTCGCGAACATCCCGGTCGAACTCGAGGAGGCGGCGATGGGCGACGGCTGCTCGCGGCTGCAGACCTTCTGGCGGATCCTGCTCCCGCTGGTGACGCCGGGCCTGATCGCGGCGAGTGTTTTCGCGTTCATCCTCGCCTGGAACGAGTTCATCCTCGCCAACGTCGTGCTGCTCTCCAAGGACAGCCAGACGCTTCCGCTGTGGCTCGCCAGCTTCCAGTCGTCGTTCAAGGAGATCGACTGGAGCGGCCTGATGGCCTCCTCCAGCCTGTTCGCCCTGCCCGTCATCGTGTTCTTCGTCCTTGTCCAGGGTCGCCTGCACGAGGGTGCCGCCTCCGGGGGTGTGAAGGGATGAGCGAGATCTCGGTGCGAAGGCTCGCCCTCGGCGTGCTGCTCGCCGGCTTCGAGGCAACGGCGAGTCCGCCGTCCTGGTTGGAGGGGCTTCTCGTCGACGGCCTGGGAGGCGTGACCCTCTTCGGCCGCAACGTGATCGACGATGACCCGGTCGAAGGTCTCGCCGCGCTTGCCAGCCAGCTCAGGCGCGAGCGTCCCGACCTGATCATCGCGATCGACGAGGAGGGAGGTGACGTCACCCGGCTCGAGACGCGCACGGGTTCGATGACGCTCGGCGCGGCAAGCCTCGGCGTGATCGACGACGTCGAGGTGACCCGCAGGTCGGCCTCGCTGTTGGCCTCGCGCCTCGCGGCGGGCGGGATCAATGTGAACTTCGCGCCTGTCGCCGACCTGCTCAGCGAGCGGGACAATCCCGTCGTCGGGGCGCGGTCGTTCTCGGCGGATCCCGACCTCGCCGCCCGCCACGTAGCCGCGTCGGTCAAGGGGCATCTTGACCGGGGTGTCGCGCCCACCGCCAAGCACTTCCCGGGGCACGGGGGCACTGTCGACGACAGCCACCTCGTCGTCCCCGTGGTGT
>RRZU010086052.1_pt1 | contig 23760 bp, 19 predicted proteins | sample 2165561 | NCBI WGS metagenome assembly RRZU01 (sample SAMN10456909, study PRJNA506462) | wastewater metagenome | isolation source: wastewater sludge | place: USA: Moscow, Idaho | reverse complement strand
CGCAAGCCCTCCTCGACCGAGGCCAGATTTCCCAAAATAACGGTCAGAAGGTTGTTGAAATCGTGGGCGATGCCGCCGGTCAACTGGCCGACCGCCTTGAGTTTCTGCGCCTGGTTGAGCGCCATCTGCGCTTGGCGGTATTCGGTCAGATCCTCGGTGAGCACGAAGCAACCCACCGCGCCCGATTCTTGTTTTACGATGTGCGGCACGTGCGGGGTGAAATAGGCGCGCACGTATCTCCGCCCGGCAGGCGTGGCCAACTCGTATTCGAGGTGAGTGCTTCGGCCGTTCAGCGCCTCATCGACGCGGATTTGCAACCGCCGGGCCAGCGCCGGTTCCAGCACCTCGCCGAAAGTGCGGCCCAGAAAGGTCTCGGCGGGCACGCCGAACCATTCGGCGTATTTTTGGTTGACGAACCGATAGCGCCGGTCGGCGTCGAGATAGCCGATCAGCACCGGGACGGTATCGGTGATCAGGCGAATCCGGCTTTCGCTCTCGCGCAAGGCCGCGTCGATCGCCTTTCGCTCTTCGATTTCCTGGGCGAACTGCTCGTTGAGCGCCAACAGCTCGGCGGTGCGCTCGGCGACCCGCGCCTCCAGTTGCAGGTGGTGTTCCAGCAGGCCCGCCTCGGCGCGCTTGCGGGCGGTGATGTCCTGATAGATCGTGATGAACCCGCCCCCGGCAATCGGCTGGCCGCGCACTTCCAGAACGGTGCCGTCGGGGCGGATTCGCTCGAAGCAATGGCTTTCAAAGCGCCGGGCCAGCCTGACGCGCTCCGCGACCAGCGCCTCGGGATCGCCCTCGCCATATTCCCCGCGCCGGGCGTTGAAACGCATCAATTCGTCGAAAGGCAAGCCGACCCGGATCAGCTCCGGCGGAAAATCCAGCAGTTCGAGAAACCGGCGGTTCCACACCATCAGGCGCAGCCCCTGATCGAAGATGCTGATGGCTTCCTGCAAGTGATCCAAACTGGCCAGCGTCAGCCTGCCCAGCTCGGTGTCCGATACCCCGATCGACTCCAGCAACGGATGTTCCGGCAGCTCGCGCATGGTCTCCGCTCCCCGCCCGGCTCACTCCCACTCGATGGTTGCCGGCGGTTTGCCGGACACGTCGTACACCACCCGGGAAATGCCGGAAATTTCGTTGATGATCCGCCGCGACACCAGATCCAGGAAATCGTAGGGCAGATGCGCCCAGCGGGCGGTCATGAAATCCACCGTTTCCACCGCGCGCAGCGCGACCACGAAGTCGTAGCGGCGACCGTCGCCCATCACGCCCACCGATTTGACCGGCAGGAACACCGCGAAGGCTTGGCTGGTCCGGTCGTACAGCTCGTGGCGGCGCAGTTCCTCGATGAAGATGTGATCGGCCCGGCGCAGCACGTCGGCATATTCCTTTTTCACCTCGCCGAGGATGCGCACCCCCAAGCCCGGACCGGGGAAGGGATGGCGCTGGACCATCTCGGAGGGCAGGCCCAGCTCCATCCCCAAGCGGCTCACCTCGTCCTTGAACAGTTCCCGCAGCGGCTCGACCAGCTTCAGCCGCATCGCCGCCGGCAGCCCGCCGACGTTGTGGTGGGATTTGATGACGTGGGCCTTGCCGGTCTTCGCGCCCGCCGATTCGATCACGTCGGGGTAGATGGTGCCCTGGGCCAGCCATCTGACGTTGCGCAAGCGATCCGCTTCTCCCTCGAACACCTCGATGAACAGCCCGCCGATGATCTTGCGCTTTCGCTCAGGGTCGGTCACGCCCGCCAGCGCGGCGAGAAACCGGGCTTCGGCGTCTACCCGGACCACCCGAACCCCGAGGTGCCGACCGAAGGTGGTCATCACCTGATCGCCCTCGTACAGCCGCAGCAGGCCGGTGTCCACGAACACGCAGGTCAACTGGTCGCCGATGGCCCGGTGCAGCAGCGCCGCCACCACCGAGGCATCCACCCCGCCGGACAGGCCCAGCAGCACCTCGTCGTCGCCCACCTGAGAGCGGACGGCCGCGATGCTGTCCTCGATGATGTTGCCGGTGGTCCACAGCGGCTCGCAGCCGCAGATGTCCAGCGCGAAGCGGCGCAGGATGCGCTCGCCCTGGCGGGTGTGGGTCACCTCGGGATGGAACTGCACCCCGTACCAGCGTTTGTCCTCGTCGGCCATGCCGGCGATGGGACAGGTCGCGGTGCTGGCGATGCGCGCGAAGCCGGGCGGCAGTTTGCTCACCCGGTCGCCGTGACTCATCCACACGTCCAGCAGGCCAAAACCCTCCGGACTCGCGTGATCTTCGATGTCGCGCAACAGGGCGGAATGGGCGTGGGCGCGAACTTGGGCGTAGCCGAACTCGCGATGCTCGGAGGATTCCACCGAGCCGCCGAGTTGCACCGCCATGGTTTGCATGCCGTAGCAGATGCCGAGCAGCGGCACGTTCAGGTCGAACACCGCCTGCGGCGCGCGGGGACCGTCCGCGACGGTGGTGGATTCCGGCCCCCCGGACAGGATGATGCCGTGCGGGCGGAAAGCGCGGATGGCGGCCGGATCGGCGTCGTAAGGGTGGATTTCGCAATAGACGCCGATCTCCCGCACCCGGCGGGCGATCAACTGGGTGTACTGGGCCCCGAAGTCGAGGATCAGGATGCGGTCGAGATGAATGTCGCGGGCGGTCATGGCGTCTCTCCCCTCCCTTGGGGCAAGGCCGGAATGGCGGTCAAGGGGGCGGCGTTCAATCGACCCGGTAATTGGGCGCTTCCTTGGTGATGGTGACATCGTGGACGTGGCTTTCGCGCATCCCGGCCGACGTCACTCGGGTAAACGCCGGTTTGACGCGCATTTCCCCGATATCCTGGCAGCCGACATAGCCCATGCTGGAGCGCAAGCCCCCCATCAACTGGTTGATGATGGCCAGCACGCTGCCCTTGTACGGCACCCGGCCCTCGATCCCTTCCGGCACCAGCTTCTCCACCGCGCTGCCTTCCTGGAAATAGCGGTCGCTGGACCCGTGCTGCTGGGTCATCGCCCCCAGCGAACCCATGCCGCGATAGGACTTGTAGGAGCGGCCCTGATACAGCTCGACCTCGCCGGGCGCTTCCTCGGTGCCGGCGAACAGGCCGCCGATCATCACCGAGTGCGCGCCGGCGGCGATGGCCTTGGCCAGATCGCCGGAGTAGCGCACCCCGCCGTCGGCGATGACCGGCACGTCGGAATCCCGCAGCGCCTCGGCGACGTTGGCCACCGCGCTGATCTGCGGCACGCCGACCCCGGCGACGATGCGGGTGGTGCAGATCGAGCCGGGTCCGATCCCGACCTTGACGGCGTCCGCACCCGCTTCGACCAGATCGCGGGCGGCGGCGGCGGTGGCGATGTTGCCGCCGATCACCTGGACCTGCGGGAAGCGGCTCTTGATCCAGCGCACCCGGTCGAGCACGTTGCGGGAATGGCCGTGGGCGGTGTCCACCACGACCACGTCCACGTCGGCGCCCACCAGCGCGGTCACCCGCTCCTCGGTGTCGCCGCCGGTGCCGACCGCCGCGCCGGCCCGCAAGCGCCCCCACTCATCCTTGCAGGCGATGGGAAAATCGCTGGATTTCTGGATGTCCTTGACCGTAATCATCCCCCGCAACTGAAAGCGGTCGTTGACCACCAGCACTTTTTCGATGCGGTGCTTGTGCAGCAACTCGACGATTTCCTCGCGGCTGGCGCCCTCCCGCACCGTCACCAGCCGTTCCTTGGGGGTCATGATGGCGCTGACCGGAGCATCCATGTTGTGCTCGAAGCGCAGGTCGCGGCTGGTGACGATGCCGACCAGATTCTCCCCGTCCACCACCGGCACCCCGGAAATGTGGTGGGCGCGGGTCAGGGCCAACACCTCGCGAATGGTGGTGGCCGGCGCGGTGACGATGGGATCGTTGATGACGCCGCTTTCGTACTTCTTGACCCGGCGCACTTCCTGGGCCTGTTTCCCGATGGGCATGTTCTTGTGGATAATGCCGATGCCGCCTTCCTGGGCCAGGGCGATGGCCAGCCGCGATTCCGTGACCGTATCCATCGCCGCCGCCAGCAGCGGAATGTTCAGGGCGATGGCGCGGGTCAGTCGCGTCCTCAAACTCACGTCCTTGGGCAGCACCGCCGAATAGGCCGGGAGAAGCAGAACGTCATCGAAGGTCAGAGCTTCTTGAACGATACGCATGGCGGTGTCTCGGAACCACTTGGATATAAGCGGATTAGTATAAACTTCGACACCAAGCAGATAAAAGAACCGCAAAATTTTCCCGTGAACCCGACCGCCGCCCCGCAACGCGACATCTACAGCGTTTCCCGCCTGAACCAGGAGGCGCGCTCGCTGCTGGAAGGTCGCTTTCCCTCGCTCTGGGTGGAAGGCGAAGTCTCCAATTTGTCCCGCCCGTCCTCGGGCCATCTCTATTTCTCGCTCAAGGACGCCCGCGCGCAAATTCGCTGCGCGCTGTTTCAAAGTCGCGCGTTCCTGTTTCGCGATTGCCCGCGCAACGGCCAACACGTTCTGGCGCGCGGTCGGGTCAGCCTGTACGAGCCGCGCGGCGACTACCAAATCATCGTCGATTTCGTCGAGGAAGCCGGCGCCGGGGCGCTGCGGCGGGCTTACGACGCGCTGCGGCTGCGGCTGGAAGGAGACGGTCTGTTCGCCCCGGAGCGCAAGCGGCCGCTGCCGCGTTTCCCGCGCCAAATCGGCGTCGTCACGTCGCCCGGCGGCGCCGCCATCCGCGACGTGCTCGCCACCCTGCGCCGCCGCTGTCCCGGCCTGCCGGTGCTGGTCTATCCGGTCCCGGTGCAGGGCGATGGCGCGGCGGAGCGCGTCGCCCAAACCCTCCGACTGGCGTCGCGGCGCCGCGATTGCGACGTGCTGCTCCTGGTGCGCGGCGGCGGCTCGCTGGAAGATTTATGGGCGTTCAACGAGGAAATTGTCGCGCGGGCCATCGTCGAGTGCGCCGTGCCGGTGGTGACCGGGATCGGCCACGAAACCGACGTCACCATCGCCGACTTCGCCGCCGACCTGCGCGCCGCCACGCCGACGGCGGCGGCGGAACTGGCCAGCCCCGACCGCTCGGAATGGCTGGGCAAGATTGGCTCGCTGGACGACCGGCTGCAACGAGCCGCGCGCCAGCGCCTGAGCCGGCCAAGACAGCGGCTCGACGAGCTGGAGCAGCGCCTCTATCGCCTGCAACCCCGCCGCCGACTGCAAGAGCATCACCAGCGGATCGACGAGCTGGAGCAGCGGCTGCGACAAGCGCTGCGCAACCGGCTGGACCGGGAACGGCTGAAGCTGGGCGGATTGGCGGGTCGCTTGCGCGCCCGGACGCCGGCGGTCCGCTTGGGCGAAGGACGCCGGCAACTGCCGGCGCTGGCCGCTCGCCTGCGCGCCGCGACGAACCACCGCCTGCGAGCGGCATCCCAGCGACTCCGTATCCTGAGCGGCCGTCTGGACGCCTTGAGCCCGCTCGCGACCTTGAATCGCGGTTACGCCATCCTGCGCCGGCCCGCCGATCACGCGATTTTGCGCCGAGCCAGCGAGGCCCGCGTCGGCGAAACCGTGGAAGCCCTGCTGAGCGAAGGTCGCCTGCACTGCGCGATCAGGGCCGTTTTCCAGCCCGACGCCGCGACCGGCCCTTTCCTTCCCGCCAATCGCCAGGATCGCCAACCATGACCTCGCCCCCATCGGTGGAACCGGAAAAACGCGAATACTTCCGACTCAAGTTCCCGCCGCTGGAACGGCCCTGCCTGGTGGTGGGCGAGCGGAAATACGAAGTCCTCGACTGTTCGGCGCGCGGGCTGCGCTTCGTCGTCACCGAACTGCCCTTGCCTTCGCTCGGCGATCCGGTGGAAGGGCAGCTCCTGTTTCGCCGCGACTCCAGGGCGCCGGTCCGGGGTTTGATCGTCCGCATCCAGGACGACGAAATCGCGCTGCACCTGCCCGATTGCGAAATTCCCTTCGCGATTCTGCGCGGCGAGGAGCGTTACTTGCTCAATCACTACCGTCTGTGGGCAAAATAAGCGCTCTTGCCACCTCCCGCGAAGACGACTTGTAGCGATGCCCACGCCTCCGGCACAAGAACTGCGCGAATATCACCGGATTCGATTTCCGATTTCGGAGCGGCCAACCTTCGCTTGCGAAGGCAAATCCTTTGCCGTCATCGATGTTTCGGTCCGGGGTCTGCGCTATGCGGCGCCCGGCGTGGCACCCCCCCAAATCCACGACACCGTGGCGGGCACCCTCCGCTTTCGGCGCGGCGCCCAAGCGAAAATCGAAGGCGTGGTGGTGCGCGTCCAGAACGATCAAATCGCGCTCCACCTGACCAAGGAAATTCCCTTCGGCCTCCTGATCGCCGAGCAGCGGTATCTGCACTCGCGCTATCCGATGTGGTCGTGAATCGGGCAAAATGCCCCGCTTCGAACCCGCGAGCGTCTCCCGGAGGCGATGGCGCGACCGTCCCGGTCAAGCGTCCGCCGCCGCGCTCGGTTATCGTGAGGCGGTATTCGACCCTCTCGCCACCCGAAAGGAACCCCCCATGCATTTGGACATGGTCAGCCGCTACCCGGAAACCACCCCTAAATCGCCGCCCCTGTTGTTCGTGCATGGCTCGTTTACCGACGCTCGCTGCTGGGCGGAAAACTTTCTGCCGCATTTCGCGCGACAAGGCTACGAAGCGCACGCCTTCAGCCTGCGCGGCCACGGCGGCAGCGAGGGTCACGAACGCCTCCACACCTGGCGGCTGGCCGACTACGTCGCCGATCTGGCGAAAGCGGCCGCCACCATGCCGCGGCCGCCCTTGCTGATCGGCCACTCGATGGGCGGGATGGTGATCCAGAAATACCTGGAAACCGAACCGGCCAACGCCGGCGTGGTGCTGATGGCTTCCGTGCCGCCTCAAGGCTTGCTGCCGGCCAACCTGCACATGGCGATGCGCCATCCGTTCCTGTTCCAGCAGATGGTGTTGTTTTCTCTGCTCGGCCCGAGCTATGGCTCCATCGACATGATGCGGCGCCTGCTGTTCTCCCCCGACATGCCGACCGCGAAGCTATACGAGATCTTCGACTACGTGCAGGCCGAATCGCAAGTGGTGTCGCTGGACATGATGGGCCTGAACCCGTTGCGGCTGAAACCGGATCAGGTCAAGACACCGATCCTGGTGCTGGGGGCGCGGCACGATGTCTTCGTGTCGCCCGCCCTGGTCGAGGAAACCGCCCGTTTTTACCGCGCGGAGTGCCACGTCTTTCCGAGCATGGCCCACGCCATGATGCTGGAGGAAAACTGGCGCGACGCGGCCGATTACCTGCTGGGCTGGATCGAGCGCGCGGTTGCCGGCCGGCCGGCAACCGCCGGCGCGGCCTGAGCGATCCGCCACGGCCCCAACCCTCTCCGAGCGAGGAGAGGGCGCGGCGCCTACCCGTCGCGCAACAGCCGGCGCAGGATTTTGCCGACGTTGGTCTTGGGCAGCTCCGCGCGGAACTCGACCCGGCGCGGCACCTTATAGCCGGTCAGGTGCTGGCGGCAATGCTCGATCAACGCCTCGGCGCCCAGCGCCGGGTCTTTGCGCACCACCACGATCTTGACCGCCTCGCCCGATTTTTCGTCGGGCACGCCGACCGCCGCCACTTCCAGCACGCCCGGATGCAGGGCCACCACATCCTCGATCTCGTTGGGATAGACGTTGAAGCCGGACACCAAGATCATGTCCTTCTTGCGATCCACGATCCTCACGTAGCCGCGCTCGTCCACGTAACCCACGTCGCCGGTGCGCAGAAAACCGTCGCCGGTCATCACCTTGGCGGTTTCCTCCGGGCGGTTCCAATAGCCGCGCATGACCTGCGGGCCGCGAATGCAGATCTCGCCGACCCGATCCTGGCCGATGCCCAGTTCCCGGTCCTCGTCGTCGCGGATCGACAGCTCGGTGGAGGACAGCGGCAAGCCGATGCTGCCGTTGTAGTCGATCAGGGTCAGCGGATTGATGCAGGCCGCCGGCGAGGTTTCGGTCAAACCGTAGGCTTCGATCAGCGGCGAGCCGGTCACCCGCTTCCACTGTTCCGCCACCGCCCGCTGCACCGCCATGCCGCCGCCCAGGCTGATCTTGAGGGAACTGAAATCCAGCCGGTCGAATCCCGGCGCGTGCAGCAGCGCGTTGAACAGGGTGTTCACGCCGGTGATGACGGTGAACCGGACCTTACCCAGTTCCTTGACGAAGCCCGCCATATCGCGGGGATTGGTGATGAGGACGTTGTGGCCGCCCACCTTCATGAAGGTCAGACAGTTGGCCGTCAGCGAGAAGATGTGATACAGCGGCAGGGCGGTGATGACGGTATCTTCGGCCGGCTTGGAAAACGGGCTCAGCCAAGCCGAAGCCTGCTGCAAGTTGGCCACCATATTGCCGTGGGTCAGCATCGCGCCCTTGGACACGCCCGTGGTGCCGCCGGTGTATTGCAGGAACGCCAGATCGTCGTGGTTCAAGGGCACGTCGGCCAAAGCCCGCCCGGCGCCCGCCCGCAGCGCGTCCCGAAACGGGACGGCGGCGGGAATGCTCCAGGCCGGCACCAGTTTTTTCAGATACTTGACCGCGAAATTGACCAAGGGGCGCTTGGGAAACGGCAACAGATCGCCCAACCGGGTCATCACCACGGTTTTGACCGAGGTCTTGTCCAGCACCTCTTGCAAGGTGCGGGCGAAATTTTCGACGATGACGATGGCGACCGCGCCGGAATCGTTGAGCTGATGCTCCAGCTCGCGCGGCGTGTAGAGCGGATTGACGTTCACCGCGATCATGCCCGCCCGCAGCGCGCCGAACAGCGCCACCGGATATTGCAGGACGTTGGGCATCATGATGGCGACCCGATCGCCCTTGCCCAACCCCAACCCTTGCAGGAAGGCGGCGAAATCGCGGCTGAGCCGGTCGATGTCGCGGTAGCGCAGCGTGGCGCCCATGCTGGAATAGGCCGGCAAATCGGCGAAGCGCCGGCAGCTTTTCTCCAGAATATCCTTCAGCGAGGCAAATTCGCCCAGATCGATCTCGGCCGGCACGCCCGGCGGATATTCCTTCAGCCAGATTTTTTCCACGCCACTCACCTCAAATGTTCGCGATTCCCGTTTCGATAGACGGGTCAGCCTGTTGGAAAATAGCCCGCGCTCGACCAAAATGAAAACGGCATCGCTCCTCGTTTTTCACTCGAACCGGCGCCGGCCCCATGAAAACCCGTGACCGCATCTTGCAAACCAGCTTGCAGCTCTTCAACGAGTGCGGCGAACCACGCGTCACCACCAACCACATCGCCGACGAGATGGACATCAGTCCCGGCAACCTCTACTACCATTTTCGCAATAAGGACGAGATTATCTCCCTGCTGTTCCAGCAGTTCGAGCGCCGGATGGAAGCGGCCCTGCAAGCGCCGGAACGCCGCGTGCCGGACCTGGAAGACATGTGGCTCTACCTGCATCTGGTGTTCGAAAACATCTGGGAATACCGTTTCCTCTACCGCGATCTCGACAATATCCTGAACCGCAACAAGAAGCTGCGCGTCCACTTCCGCCGCATCCTGGAGCGCAAGGTCAACACCGCCGCCGCCATCTGCAAGGGCCTGACCGAGGCGGGCATCATGGAGGCGACCCCCGAAGAAATCGCGGCGCTCGCCCAAAACATCGCGGTGGTCGCGACCTATTGGCTGAATTTCCAGGGCATTCGCGCCGGCGCCGCGCACGGCGGCGACAGCGCCAACCTCGCGCTGGGCGCCTATCAGGTGCTGGCGCTGGTCGCCCCGCTTCTGAAAGGGGAAGCCCGGCAACTGGTCCAACAGCTCGGCCGCGAATACCTGTCCTGATCGGAGCCGACGCCCGCTCAGCGAGCGCCATCGACCGGCGCCGATCCGACCCAATCCTGCAACCGATCCAGCGAGGCGTGCAGATCCCGGGTCAAGCGCCCGCGATATTTATCCGGGGCGGCCAAACCCCGCTGGTCGCTCAGCCCCGTGTAGTAATGCCGGTCCCGCTCTTCCAGCAAATCGATCCGCATCCGAATCCCGTGCCGGGCGAGGATCGGCTCCAGCTCCCCGCGCCGGGCCAGCAAGTCCTGGCGGGTGGTTTGATAGGCGTGCTCGCACACCCAGTGCCGGCCGGAAAAGCTGAACACGTTGGTGAAAAACATCTTGGCATCGTCGCGGTTCGGCTCGAACAGAACGACGTCGGTGTGCTCGAACTCGGTGTCGTATTTCTGCATCCCCACTTGCAGGCGGGAGTGGATCAAGGCCCGGAAGGTCTGGGACAACACCACCGGCAAACCGCCCTCGACCAGTTGGCCGACCTGGGTGGGCTGGCCCGCCGCCGAAGCCAAGCGCGCGTCGAACGGCACCAGCGGATTGAGGCACAGCAGCAAATCCAACCCCTCCTGCAAGGCCACCGAGGCGTGCATGGTCTTGCGCACGGCCCCATCGACGAAATACCGACCGCCGATTTCCACCGGGGGATACAAGCCCGGTAGCGCGGTGCTCGCCTGCACCGCCCGGGAAATGGGGACATGCTCGTAACCCGGCCCGCCGAATTTGATCGACTCGCCGGTATCCAGATCCACCGCCACCACGAACAAGCGGTTGGCCAGCTCGCGGAAATCGTTGGTTCGGCCCGGTTCGCTCCACATCCGCGCCAGATACTCGTGGATCGGCTCGTTGTCGAAAAATCCGGCCGGCAGCGCCCGGCCCAACCGGGTCAGCGATTGCAGAAAACCCAGATCGAGCGGATTGAGCAGATAGCGCCAGCACGCCTCCCAAAACAAGCGCGGGATCGACGACAGTCGCCGCCAGTATTCGCCGAAGGCCGGCATCAGGAAAATCTGGGGATCGAGCGGGTGCTCCTCGGATTCGTTGCTGATGAAGACGTGACAAATCGGCCCGGTCGGCATTTGGTTCGCCAGGAGCGCGGCGATGACCGCGCCGGCGCTGACGCCGACGTACACGTCGAGGCGGTTGAAATCGACGCCCTCCAGCGCCTCGTCGAGCGCGCGCAGCGCACCGATTTCATAGACCAGCCCCACCGGACCGCCGCCGGCGACCGCCAGGCCGATCCGGGGACCGCTGGCCGGGCGCTCGCCGCTTTCGGGCTGGGTAAGGAGCATTTGACCTCCGCAAAACCTGTCGTCCAACCACCGTTCCACCACGCGCCGCCGAACCGTCATCGGCGGCGCGACGCTTTGCGTGCACCGGATGGCTCAGGACTGGCCTTCCCGAGTCCGGCGCAGCTCGTCGATGCGCGCCCGCAACGCTTCCACCCGCCGGTTCAGTTCCAGCAGATCGTCGCGGCCGGGTATGCCCAGCCTGCCCAGCACCCGCGCCAAGCGATCCTCGAAAAGCTGTTCGACCTTGTCCCAGGCATCGACCACCTTGTCGCGGGTCTCGCCGGTCTTTTTCCCCACCGCCGCCAGCTTGTTCCCGGCGGCTTCGCGGGTGCGCTCCTCCAGCTTTTCGCCTTCCTCGACCAGCGCATCGAACAATTTGCCGCCTTCCTCGCCGACCTTGGCGAACGCGCCCAGCCCGGCCAGCCAAACCAAATGCGCCGATTCCCGGATCGATTTGGACAACCGACTGTCGGCGTCACCTTTAATGCTCTTCACCACGATCATGCCTCCAAACGGGGTAGCGGGTCGGACGGGGGCTCGATCCCGGCCGAATCCGGTGGATTCACGCTCATCCTAGTGACAAAAATTAGAATAAACATCCTAAAGCCAGCCCCTTGCACGAAATTGGCGCTCCGGCCGGCCGTTGCGGTCTCCGAGCCGAACGGGCGCTCAATCGGCCGGCCCGGCCAGTCCCCGGAGGGATTGCTCGATCCGCTGCGAATCGATTTCGTGGCCCCAGGGACTCATCAGGGTGACCAGCAACAGTTTTTCGAACTCGCTGGGAAACCGTTCGATGATCGCTTCGGGATCGGCCACCAATTTCCGGTCGGCCACCAAGCCGAAATGGACCCGGTCGTTATAGCTGAGAATGCTGACGCCCATCCCGATCTCGCCGGACTGCGGCACCCAGAACATCATCTCGGCGATGCGCGCGCCGCCCAGAAAAAGCGGCTCGCGCGGGCCGGGCACGTTGGTCATCACCGCCGACGCTTTCCGGCTCAGCATGTCCAGCAAGGGCTGCTGCAACAGGTTGGGCCCGAGGCCGATCGTCCCCAGCAGGCCGAGCGCCAGAATCGGCTGGTAGGATTCCTTCAGCTCGTTCATCCGCCGCCGCACCTCGTACAGCCGCTCCAGCGGATTGGCGATGCCGACCGGCAACGCCAGGAAGACCAGACCGAAGAAATTGCCCAGCTTGGCCGCCTTCTCCAGCGGTCGCAGGTTGACCGGGATCACGGCGCGCACCTGCAAATCCCCGGGAATCGGATCGCCCCGCTCGACCAGATAGTCGCGCAGCGCCCCGGCCACCGCGCCCAGCAAGACATCGTTGACCGAGCACCCCAACGCTTTCCCGACCGCCTTGATCTCCGGCAGGTTCAGGGGCTCGGCCCAGGCGACTCGCTTGGACACGCCCAGATCTCCCTTGAAGCGGGTTTTGGAATCGTCGCTCATCAGGGCCAGCCGGGCGATTTCCGCCGCCAGCCGGGCGCCGTTGCGGGCGAGAGCGAGCGCGTGGCCCGGATGCCTGACCAGATCGACGCCTTCTCCGACCAGTTCCCGCCCGAGCTTGAGCGTCGCGTTCACCGCCTTGTCCACCGGATCGAAAAACCGCCGAAAAATGCCGGCATCCTCGGCGTGCTCGCCATCCTCGTCCGAAGCCGGCGCCGCGCCGGGCGCGGGATCGGTCAACGACAGCAAGACCTGAATCAGGGCGATGCCATCGGCGTAGCAATGGTGGATGCGCAAAATCAGCGCGCTGCCGCCCTGATAGTTTTCGACCAGATGGAACTGCCAGAGCGGCTTGGAAAAATCTAGCGGCGCGCTCATCAAATCGCTGGCCAGATTTTGTAGCTCCCCTTTATCGGCCCGGCCCGGCAACGCGGTGCGCAGGACGTGGCGGCCGATATCGAAATGGGGATCGTTTTCCCAGAAAGCGCCGGTGGATTTCTGTACCGGCCGCTGCCCGAACCGGTGATATTTCAGGAAACGGGTCGCGACGACCTCCTGCAATCGCCGATAGTCCAGCGGCTCGGATAAAACCATCACCCCGGTGATCATCATCAAATTGGTGGGGCGCTCCATGCGCAACCAGGCGGTATCGATACCCGATATTCGCTCGCTGTCATTTTTCTTGGGCATGAGGAAATCCAGAATCATGATCGAACACCGCGACCGAGAGCCGATCCCGGCCGTTGAATTCCATGGTCAGCTATCGGTTCTCGACGGGCGAGACCGGCCGCCCGCCGCGCGAGAGATTGGCCTGACAACCGTTCAGCTTTCATCATATATCCTAGGGAAACCGAGAGTTGTGGAGCTATAACGAATTGGCCGCACCACTCGCCCCAAACCGGCTCGTCCGGCGACCCGGCCCGCCGGTATCAGCTTAGCCACAACATGCAATCGCGCTCGGAGCGGGCGCGATTAGACTACCGACCGACGATCGACCCTCACTCTCAACCATCCACCGCAAGAGTCCGCGCCATGTCCGATCTAGCCACCCGTTTCCAGTCCGCCGTCGCCGACAGCAAAACGCTCGGCAAGCGGCCCGACAACGACACCCTGCTCAAGCTGTACGCCTGTTACAAGCAGGGATCGAGCGGCGATGTCGAAGGCAAGCGGCCCGGCTTCACCGACCTCGTGGGCCGCGCCAAATACGATGCCTGGGCCAAGCTGAAGGGTACTCCCAAGGAAGCGGCGATGCAGCAGTACATCGATCAGGTCGAGTCGCTCAAGAGCGCCTGAACCGGCCGGGGATCGAGAGGGAACCCAACCCCGACCGCTCTCCCGCCGACGGAGGGAAATTTTCGCGCACGCTCTCAATCGGGCGGCTCGGGACGCTCGTCGCGCTCCCTGGGGCGCCCGGCTCGCAACAGGCCCAGCCCGCTCTCGACCAGCGAGGAACCGGTGCGGACCACTTTCCTGGCGGTCCGGTCCAGCAAGTCGCTCGCGTCGAGCGCGCCGAGCGCATCGATGAAGCCTTTCCGCACTTCGTCCCGAAACGCCGGCAGACTTTCGGCCGCAGCCTCCCGAAACCCCGCCGTCAACTCGGTTCGCGCCTTGGGCAGCAGCTCGTCGGCGGCCTCCTGCAAGCCGCCGCGCACCTGCGCGCGCAGCGGCTCCAGCAGTTCCCGGCCCGCCGCGCCGGCGCCGGCTTTGACCCGCGCTTCCAACAGGCCGGCCAATTCCGCCAGCCGGGTTTCCAGCCGGGGTTGAACCCAGCGCCGGAACGCGATCCATCCCAAAACCACGGTCATCAGGCTGGATACTGCGGCGGTTCCAAGGATCAGGGCCAACAATTGTGCGCCGCTCATCGGGAATGCTCTCCACAGGTGGTGCCTCAGGAAGAAATCAAGCAATTATTCGCCGTCGGCGCAACGAGTATCTGCAAAAATCCTCGGAGCATCCAATCTATAATGATCTTTGGTACCCGCGAAGTTTTCAGGAGCTAGAACAACATGAATTATTTTGTTACTGGCGCATCCGGTTTCATTGGCCGGCGGCTCGTCGAGAAGCTGCTGCGGCGCGGAACCGGCACGGTTTATTACCTGATTTTGGAAAGCCAACTGCCGATGGTCGAGCAACTGCGCCAGCGTTGGGGCGACGCCGCCGACCGCGCGGTACCGATCATCGGCGATTTGACCCGGCCGCGCCTGGGCGTCGCGGATGCCGACATCGTCCGGCTCAAGGGCGACATCGGGCATCTGTTTCATCTGGCGGCGGTTTACGACCTCAAGGCCAGCGCGGAACTCCAGGAAAAGGTCAACGTCGAAGGCACCCGCCACGCGGTGGCTTTCGCCGAAACCATCGAAGCGGGCTGTTTCCACCTGACCAGCTCCATCGCCGCCGCCGGCCTGTACGAGGGCGTGTTCCGCGAGGACATGTTCGAGGAAGCCGAGGAGCTGGAGCATCCCTACTACCGGACCAAGCACGAATCGGAAGGCATCGTCCGCCGCGAATGCTCGCGCCCGTGGCGAGTTTACCGCCCCGGTATCGTGGTCGGTGACTCCCGCACCGGTGAGATGGACAAGATCGACGGACCCTATTATTTCTTCAAACTGATCCAGAAATTGCGCAAGCTGCTACCGCCCTGGGTTCCGGTGGTCGGCATCGAGGGCGGCCGGCAAAACCTGGTGCCGGTCAATTTCGTGGTGGATGCGATGGACCACATCGCCCATCTGGACGGGCTGGACGGCCAGTGTTTCCATCTGGTGGACCCCAATCCCTTGCGGGTCGGCGACATTCTGAACCTGTTCGCCCGCGCCGCTCACGCCCCGCAGATGACTTTGCGAATCAATGCGCTGATGTTCGCCTTCGTGCCCCAGCTCATCAAGGCCGGTCTGGCGCAGATGAAGCCGGTGCGACGCATCAAGGAGCAGATTCTCAAGGATCTGGGAATGCCGCCCGACGTGATGCGTTTCGTCAACTACCCCACCCGCTTCGACTGCCGCGAAACCCTGAAGGCGCTAAAAGGGACGGACATCGCCGTGCCGCCCCTGGACACCTACGCTTGGCGCCTGTGGGACTACTGGGAGCGCCATCTCGATCCCGATCTGTTCGTGGACCGCAGCCTGAGCGGCGCGGTGAAAAACAAAGTGGTGCTGATCACCGGCGCCTCGTCCGGCATCGGCAAGGCCGCCGCGCTCAAGATCGCCGAGGCCGGCGCCAAGACGATCATCGTCGCCCGCACCGAGGAAAAATTGCTGGAGACCCGGCGGGAAATCGAGGCGCGCGGCGGCAGCGCCATCATCCCGGCGGTGGACGTGGCCGACGCGGCTGCCTGCGATGCCCTGGTCCAACGGGTGTTGGAGGAGCACGGCGGGGTGGACATCCTGATCAACAACGCCGGGCGCTCCATCCGCCGCTCGGTTTCGCTCGCCTACGACCGCTTCCACGACTTCGAGCGCACCATGCAGTTGAACTACTTCGGCGCCCTGCGCTTGATCATGGGCTTCATCCCGAACATGCTCGCCCGGAAACGGGGCCACGTCATCAACATTTCCTCGATCGGGGTGCTCAGCAACGCCCCGCGCTTCTCGGCCTACGTCGCCTCCAAGGCGGCGCTGGACGCCTTTTCGCGGTGCGCGGCGGCGGAATTCTCCGACAGCGGCATCGAGTTCACCACCATCAACATGCCGCTGGTGCGCACGCCGATGATCGCGCCCACCAAGCTCTACCAGCACGTCCCCACCCTCAACCCTGAGGAGGCCGCCGACCTGATCGTGCAGGCGATCATTTACCGGCCGGAACGCATCGCCACTCGGGTCGGCATCTTCGCCCAGGTGCTGCACGCCCTGGCCCCCAAGGTGTACGCCGTCATCATGAACACCGCGTTTCGGCTGTTTCCCGAATCGACCGCGAGCAAGAGCCCGCAAGCCGACGCCCAGGAGCCCTCGCTGGAGCAAATCTCCTTCGCCCAGTTCACCCGCGGCATCTACTGGTAGCCACGGCCGACGCCGCGCCGCTCGACCGCGACGGCGCGCATCGGGAGCTTTTCGCGACTGGCGGGTCAAAACTCTGGCGTGGAGGTCCCAGCGATCAGCCAGCCGTCCATCCGGTTTCGGCGAATCCGCGCGCCGGAACCGATGGCCGATATGCCCTAAACTTTTAGCGCTAGCACCCGACATTACTCCATAACCATCCGCGAGAACAGAACGATGAAATTGAAAATCGGCGATCCCGCCCCGATGTTCGCAGCCACCGCCACCGACGACAGCACCGTCAAGCTGTCCGACTACCTGGGCACCAAGCTGGTGCTCTACTTCTACCCGATGGACGATACGCCGGGCTGCACCAAGCAAGCCTGTTCCCTGCGCGACCACTATCAAGCCATCAAGGACAAGGGCGCGGCCATCCTCGGCGTTTCCACCCAGGATGTCGCCTCGCACCAGCGCTTCACCGAAAAATACAACCTCAGCTTTCCCCTGATCGCCGACACCGACAGCGCCGTGGCCCACGCGTATGGCGCCATGGGCGGCGGCGGACTGATGGGAGCGGCGAAAAGCCTGTTCGGAGTGGCCAACCGCATCACCTTCATCATCGACGAGAGCGGCCATATCGCCCACATCCTCGACAAACCCGACTGCGCCCATCACGCCGAGGAAGTCCTCAAGCTGCTGTGAGCCGAGGCCGGGCGTCGGGGCGCCGGCTTGCCGGCCGAAAGCGCGGTTCGTATCCTAAGGAGGATTGTCTCTACCCGACGGCCGGCCACATAATGGCCGCGCCGGCGGAACCCGAAACGGTCGGTTCCGCGCCGACGGGGAAACCGTCGATCGGCCGGCAAGCCGTTCGCGCCCATCAGCCCGCAACCCAGGAGACCCGCATGTCCGGGCGACTCGCCTGCAACGTCCGCCCCAAAACCGCTCGGACCACGAAGGGGACGGGGCGGACTCGCTCCTCCGCCGCATCGACCGCCAAGCCGCTGGAGAAACCGAGGTGACCGCCCGCGAGTCGCAGCCTTCGCCGAAATGGGATCGGGGCGCCGCCAGCCAGCAAGGCGGACGCCGCGAGCAGCAGGACCGCTGGGGCGTTTTCCAACCCCCCGGCCAGGAAGGGCTGCTGGCCATCGTCGCCGACGGCATGGGCGGTCATCTCGACGGCGCCCTGGGCGCGCAAATCGTCATCGATGTCGCGCGGAATTTTGTCCAGAATTCGCCCGACGCGCTGCGCGCCGACCCGCCCGCCGCCTTGAACCAGCTCTGCTGGCGGATGCACGAGGCCATCAACAGCCAATCGGAAACCGCCCGCAGCACCGTGGTGATGGCCTGGCTCGACCGCGGGCAAGCCCATTGGTTGAACATCGGCGACAGCCGGCTGTACCATTTTCGACGCGGCCGCCGCCTGATGCGAACCCGCGATCACTCCGCCGTGCAACTGCTGATGGATCTGGGGGAGATCGACGAGTCAGAGATGGCGAGCCATCCGGCGCAGAACCGCCTCTATCGCTGCCTGGGCGGGGCGGAAACGCCCAAACCCGACGCCGGCCACTTCGCCGTCCAAGCCGGCGACCTGCTGGCGCTCTGTTCGGACGGGGTTTGGGAATACGTGACCGAGCCCGAGCTGTGGAGCGCCGCGCAGGCCAGCGGCCCCGCCGCCGCCGCGCGATCGCTCGCCGAGCGAGCCGCTGAGCGCGGCGGGGCAACCGCCGACAACGCCACCCTGATCCTGCTCCGCCCGGATGCTGGCGCGGACGCCGCCCCGCATTGGCTGCGGCGGATTTCGGCCGGTTTCGCGTCGCTCTTCAACGGCGGCCGCCGCTAGTCCCTTGCCGGATTTCCGCCGATTCCGCCCACCCAAGCGCTCAACGACCGATAGGGAAGCCCGATGATCGAAGAAACGAACGCGCTACCCACGGGCTTCAGTCTCCACCGTTACCAGGTCGAAAGCGTCCTCGGCGCGGGCGGCTTCGGCATCACCTATCGGGCCATCCACGAAGCTCTCGAAAACCAGGTCGCCATCAAGGAGTATTTCCCCGCCGAATGGGCGTACCGCGACCACAACGGCACGACCGTGCGCGCCAACGCGCAAGGTCAGATTCCGGCCCGCAGCGGGGAACCGGCCTGCTACGACTGGGGCCTGCAACGCTTTCTCGATGAAGCCAAGATCCTGGTACAGATCAACCACCCCTGCGTGGTGCGGGTGCGCGACTATTTCACCGCCAACGGCTCCGCCTACATCGTCATGGAGTACGAGGACGGCGAATCGCTGAGCACTCTGCTGCAACGGGGCGGCATCCTCCCCGAACACGAATTGCGCCACCTGCTCGACGACGTGATGCCGGCGCTGGAAGCGGTCCACGGCCAGGGCTACCTGCACCGCGACCTCAAACCCAGCAACCTCTACATCCGCACCTCGGACGCCCGGGTCATGCTGATCGACTTCGGGGCCGCCCGCCAAGCCCTGGGCCGGCGCACCCGCAGCGTCACCAGCGTGGTCACGCCGGGCTATTCGCCCATCGAGCAATACGTCACGGTCGGCGAGGACTACGGCCCCTGGACCGACATCTACGCGCTCGGCGCCGTGCTGTACCGCTGCATCACCGGCGCACCGCCCATCGAGGCGCCGGGGCGAGTGCTCAAGGACCCGGTGCAGCCCGCCGTGGAATGCGGGGCCGGACTGTATTCGCGCTCGCTGCTGCGGGTGGTGGACCAAGCCTTGGCCGTCCGTCCCGAGGAACGCTTTCAGACCGTGGCCGCGATGCGGGAAGCGTTGCGGATCGCCGACCAGTCGAACGACCGCGCCGATTTCTCCCAGGTCCCGCAACTGCAAGCCGAGTTTTTGGAGCTTTCGCCGCTGAACGGCAGGTCGAGCCTCGGCCTCCCGTCCCCCTCCTCCAAACCGTCGGCCTTGACGCTGGACGACGATCCCTGGAGCGACGCGAGCCGCGTGGAGCGCCGCTCCAAGCCGGCGAGCGCCGAGCAGGCGGGAAAAGCGTCTCCGCCTTCGCGCCCTTCCAAGCGAGCGGTCGAGACGCCTTCCGCCCCCGGCGAGCAACTGTCCGGCTGGACCCTGGCCGATTTCGAGACAAGCCCGGCTCCGGCAAAACCTGCGGGGCAATTGCCGGCCGCGAACGCCGAGTCTTCCCTGCCCTTGATGGACGACATCTGGGACAAGATGGACGAGGCCGAGCCGCGACCGGCCGCCCCATCGCCCGATGCCGCCCGCGCGGCCAATGCGCCGCTCGGGCCCGAACCCGGCCACCCCGCTTCTCTGCTCAACCGCCCGCCCCAATCGGCGGTGGAACATCTGCGAAAAGCCGCCCCGAACCGATCCGGCGGGATCTCGCCGGCCCAATCCATCCCATCGGAACCATCGCGCGTTTTCGCCGACGCTCTCGACCGTCGCGGGCGACCCGGGCTCCGAGAGGCGCAAGCGGAACCGGTATCGTCCACCGAACCGCAAGTGGACGCCATCCTCTACGGTGATCGGTCTCGGATCGATTGGCGCCGGATCATGTTCGCGGTGTTCGCCGTCTGCGGAATCTCGGGAACCGGACTGCTCGGCTACGAGTATTACCAGGATTTTCAGGCGCGGCGGCAACAGGAAGACGAGGCGCAACGGAAACAGCAACAGCAGGAACAGGAGGAAATCGCCCGGCGCGCTCGGGAGGAGGCCCAGCGCCGCGAAGAGGATCTGCTCCGCTATATCGAGCAAGCCCGCGCCGCCATCGCCACCCGGAATTGGGCGGTGGCGCAAACCAATCTGGAACGGGCCGCCAGCCTGAATCCCGACCATCCGGCGGTAGCTTCCACCCAGGCCGCATTGGCGGCCGCCCAGCAACCGGGCGTCCGCTCGAAAACCCGGACCGACAACAAGACCGGCATCGAGCTGACCTGGGTGGAAGGGGGCTGCTTCGACATGGGCAGTCCGCCCAACGAGCGGGATCGCGGCGGCGACGAATCGGTCCATCAAGCCTGCGTCAAGGGATTCTGGATCGGCGTCACCGAGATCAGCAACGGTCAGTTCCGCCGCTTCAAACCGGACCACGACAGCGGCTCCTATCAGGGACGCCCCCTGGACCGGAACGCGCAACCCGCCGTCAACGTGAGCTGGGACGGCGCGAAGGCTTTCACCGAGTGGCTGTCCTGGGAAGCCAGCACCGGCAAGCGCTTCCGTTTGCCCACCGAAGCGGAATGGGAATACGCGACCCGCGCCGGCACCGCCACCCGCTATTATTGGGGCAACGACATCGACCCCCGCTACGCCAATTTCTCCGACCGCAACGATCCGTCCGGGGCCTCCGTCGGCACCCTGGACGACGGCCAGGCGGTCACCGCGCCGGTCGGCAGCTATCAGCCGAACAGCCTCGGCCTGCGCGACGCGGCGGGAAACGTCTGGGAATGGACCTGCTCGGAGTACGATCCCAACTTCGGCGGCCAGGAGCAGGGCTGTTCCGACAAGCGCGCGGGCGACGGGCTGCGCGTGGTCCGGGGCGGCTCCTGGAACAACGGCCCCGGCGAACTGCGCTCGGCCAAGCGCCTGGCCCGCAAGCCCGACCATCGCGACGCGATGACCGGGTTTCGGGTGATCATGGAAGAGTGAGGCGCCGGCGGCGCTCGCCCCCGCGCCAACGCCCGCTCCGCTCAGGTTGACGGGCTGCGGCGGCTCACCATGAACGTGGCGCTGCCCTCGACCACGACCTGGTCTTGCACGGTGCAGACGGTGTCCATCACCACCCGCCGGCGCTCCCGATTGATCTCCCGGATGGTGCAGACGGCGGTGACGGTATCGCCGATGCGCACCGGCGCCGCGAACCGCAACTGCTGGTCCACGTACACCGCGCCCGGTCCGGGCAGGCGAGTGCCCGCCACGCAGGAAATCAGGCCGGCGCAGAACATGCCGTGCGCGATGCGGCCCTTGAACCGGGTCTGCGCGGCGAACACCTCGTTGCAATGGATGGGGTTGTTGTCCCCGGTCAGGCCGGCGAACATCACCACGTCGGTTTCGGTGACGGTCTTGGCGTGAGACGCGCTCATGCCGACTTCCAGATCTTCCAGATAATAGCCGTGAATGCTGTCGTTGTAGCCTTCGTGCGTGGAGTACATTCATTTCTCCGGTGGGGTGGTTGCCGAGCATCTCGCGCTGACGCCAAGGGCGCATAGCCTACACGACCGAGCGTATCGGTGGAAAATTCTCGGCGCCCGTCAGGCGTTCGGGTCCACCACCACCCGGCCCCGGACCTGACCGGCGAGAATCGCCTCCGCCAAGCGCGGCACCTCGGCCAGCGGGACGACCTGGGTCATCCGCTCCAGAACGGCGGCCGGAAGATCGCGCGCCAGCCGCGCCCAGGCCATCCGGCGCGGCCCGGGCGGACACAGCACCGAATCCACCCCCAGCAGCTTCACGCCGCGCAGGATGAACGGCATCACGGTGGTCGGCAGATCGACGCCGCCGGCCAAGCCGCAGGCCGCCGCCGCGCCACCGTAATCGGTTTCCGCCAGCGCCCGGGCCAGCACCCGACCCCCGACGGTATCCACCACGCCCGACCAACGCTGCGCCTCCAGCGGCCGGCAGGGCTGGCTCATCGCCTCGCGGCCGATCAGTTCCGTCGCGCCGAGTTCGCGCAGATAAGCCCCGTTCTCCTGGCGGCCCGTCACGGCGGCGATCCGGTAGCCCAAGTGACCGAGCAAGGCCACGGCGACGCTGCCGACCCCGCCGCTGGCGCCGGTCACCAGCACGGGTTTGGCCGCGTCCGGCTTGACGCCGGCTTGCTCCAAGGCCAGCACGCACAGCATGGCGGTGAAGCCGGCGGTGCCGATGGCCATGGCCAGGCGGGTGTCCAGCTTGTCCGGCAGCGGCGTCAGCCAGTCGGCCTTGACCCGCGCCCGCTGGGCGTAACCGCCCCAGTGGCTCTCGCCCACGCCCCAGCCGGTCAGCACCACCCGGTCGCCCGGCCGATAAGCGGGGCTGGCCGACTCCAGGACCGTCCCGGCCAAGTCGATGCCCGGCACCAGCGGAAACCGGCGCACGATCTTGCCTTTGCCGGTGACCGCCAGCCCATCCTTGTAGTTGAGGGAAGAGTAATCCACGGCGACCAGCACGTCCTCGGGCGGGAGGTCGGCATCGGTCAGTGCGGTCAGGGTGGCTTCGGTCTGGCCGTCTCGCTGGTTCAGCACCAGCGCCTCGAAAGTCGCGGAATCCGCCATGTCGCTTACCCCTTTCTAAAGTTTCGTTTCGATCGCGGTTGATGGGCCGGCCTGCACCGATTCAAGGTTGGCGATTCCGGGGTGCAGCCAATAAATGCATTGCATCGCCAGCAGGGACTAAATACCATAACTTGACAGGGTTTAACCGGCAGGATGGGTAGCCGGCCTTTCCCGGCATGTATCGCTCGCATTCCACCGCTTCGGAATCATTCAACCGGCCTGTAATATAATCGCGGCTCAAGGCCGGGTTGCCGTTTCCGCCCGGCGCGCGCCCAACAACGAGATTTCAATACGCAAGCCATCCCAAGTAAAGGTGAACGATGAAAATTTTAGTCGCCGTAAAACGGGTCGTCGATTACAACGTCAAGGTGCGTGCCAAAGCCGACGGTTCCGGCGTGGAAACGGCCAACGTCAAAATGTCGATGAACCCGTTCGACGAAATCGCCGTGGAAGAAGCGGTCCGCTTGCAGGAAGCCGGCAAGGCGAAGGAAATCGTGGCCGTGTCCCTGGGCGTCGCCGCTTGCCAGGACACCATCCGCACCGCGCTGGCCATGGGCGCCGACCGCGGCATTCTGGTGGAAACCGACGCGGAGCTGCAACCGCTGGCGGTCGCCAAGCTGCTCAAGGCGTTGGTGGAGAAAGAAAAACCGGATCTGGTGATCCTGGGCAAGCAAGCCATCGACGACGACGCCAACCAGACCGGTCAGATGCTGGCCGCCCTGCTCGGCTGGCCGCAGGGCACCTTCGCCTCCAAGGTCGAGGTCGGCGCCGGCGCGCTCGACGTGACCCGCGAAGTCGATGGCGGCCTGGAAACGGTGGCGGTCAAGCTGCCGGCGGTCGTCACCACCGACCTGCGCTTGAACGAGCCGCGCTTCGTCAAGCTGCCCAACATCATGAAGGCCAAGAAAAAGCCGCTGGCCGTATTCAAACCGGCGGATTTGGGCGTGGAGGTCGCGCCGCGCTTGATCACCCTCAAGGTGCAGGAGCCACCCAAACGGCAGGCAGGTATCAAGG
>RRZU011074706.1_pt1 | contig 23770 bp, 16 predicted proteins | sample 2165561 | NCBI WGS metagenome assembly RRZU01 (sample SAMN10456909, study PRJNA506462) | wastewater metagenome | isolation source: wastewater sludge | place: USA: Moscow, Idaho | reverse complement strand
TCGGCACCGGCAACTACCACCCCAAGACGGCGCGACTGTACGAAGACTTCGGGCTCTTCACGTGCGACCCCAAGGTCGGCGAGGACCTGACGAAGCTCTTCAACCAGCTCTCCGGCTGGGCCCCGCGCAGCAAGTACAAGCGCCTCCTCGTCGCGCCCCGCACCGTCCGCTCCGGCCTCGTCGAGCGCATCGACGAGCAGATCGCGCGCGCCGAGAACGGCGAGGACGCCTACGTCGGCATCAAGGTGAACTCGATGGTCGACGAGGTGCTCATCGACCACCTCTACCGGGCCTCCCAGGCGGGGGTGCGCGTCGGCGTCCTCGTGCGCGGCATCTGCGCGCTGCGGCCCGGCGTCGCCGGCCTGTCCGAGCACATCGAGGTCCGCTCGATCCTCGGGCGCTTCCTCGAGCACAGCCGCGTCTTCATCTTCGGCGCCGAAGGCGAGGGCGGGGTCTACATCGGCAGCGCCGACATGATGCACCGCAACCTCGACCGCCGCGTCGAGACCCTCGTGCGGATCTCCGACCAGCGCCACGTCGACGACCTCGTCACCCTCGTGCGGCGCGGCATGAGCGATGAGACCTCGAGCTGGAATCTCAACGCCGACGGGCGGTGGAGCCGGCACAGCCGCGGCGACGACGGCGAGCCCCTGGTCGACCTGCAGTCCGCGCTCATCGCGGAGCACGCGGCCCGGCGGCGCAAGGCCGCCCGGTCCTCGCGATGAGCCCCAAGTCCGGCGCCGGATCGGGTTCGGGCTCCGGCGCCGAGACGACCTCGGGGGCGACTTCTGGGGCGGCTTCAGGGGCGTCCGGCGACGTCATCGCCACCTCGGGCGCGCTGCCCTGGCGGCTGCGCTCCGGGCGCCTGCAGGTCGCCGTGATCCACCGCCCCCGCTACGACGACTGGTCGTGGCCCAAGGGCAAGCTCGACCCCGGTGAGGAGTGGCCCGTCGCCGCCGTGCGCGAGGTGTGGGAGGAGACCGGGCTGCGGGTCCGGCTCGGGGCGCCGCTGCCGCCGGCGGACTTCGCGCTCATGGGCCCGCGCGGTCAGGCGCGCAAGCACGTGCGCTACTGGGCCGCGGAGGTGACCGGCGGCTCCGGGCGCCTGCGCCACGAGGTCGACTCGGTCCGCTGGGTCGACCCCGCCAAGGCCCGCAGCCTGCTCACCTACGAGCGCGACCACGCCCAGCTCGAGGCGCTCGTCACGGCCCACCAGACCAAGACCCTCGCCGTCCGCCCCTTCGCCATCGTCCGGCACGCCAAGGCGCTCCCCCGGCGCAAGTGGTCGGGCCACGACTGGCTCCGCCCGCTCGACGACGAGGGCGTCGCACAGGCCAAGGCACTGCCCGACCTGCTCCTCGCCTTCGGCATCGTGCGGCTCATGTCCTCCTCCTCGACGCGATGCGTCGACACGCTCAAGCCCTACGCCAAGGCGACCGGCGTCAAGCTCAAGACGACGTACGCGATGTCGGAGGAGAGCTACGAGAAGCGCCCCAAGGCCGCGGCCGAAGCGATGGAGCGGGCCCTGGACAACCCGCGGCCGACCGCGATCTGCTCCCACGGGCCCGTGCTGCCCAAGCTGCTCACGACCCTGGCCCGGCATGCGAGCGGCGCCGAGAAGGCCGCACTCAAGGAAGCCGCGAAGGGCGGCATGGAGAAGGGCGAGGCGATCATCGCCTACCGCGACCACAAGAACCGCGTCACGGCACTCGAGCGCTTCCCCCCGATGGAGCAGGCGTAGGGGCGCCACACTGCAGAGACGCGACGGCCCGGGCATCCAGGGGATGCCCGGGCCATTGCGTGCACTCGGACCGGGAGCGCCTCACGGCGCACGGCCGCTCTAGGCGGCGTTAGTTGGGACCCGGGGCTACCGCGGACCGGTGCACGGGGGGGTCAACTCCTGCGACCGCCGGGATGTTCCCCGGCTGGGACACGAGTTCTGCGGCGGGCGTCGCGTCGCCGGACCGGGCCAGCGGGCAGACGAGTCGGTGGAGCTCGACGTCGGACGTGGCGCTCGCTCGGGCGCGGCGGCCGGGCCCGTTCCAGCCGCACAGGCAGTAGCCGTGGGCGAACGAGTCGCGCTCGGTGACGGCACTCAGCGAGGGCTCGTGGCCCGCCTCAGGGGCAGGACTCGCGGTGTCCCGGCGCAGAGTCGAGACCGACGCGATGAGTCGAGCGCCGGAGAGCGCTGGAAACCTGCCGTGCCGCCGCCATGCTCGTGCCATATCGATGCCTCCTGGTGGACGGCGCAGACCGTCGTGACGTGTAGACCTCGATGACGGCATTGACATCGATGTGGGTGGACCGGTCGGAGCGCCAGATCCGGGTGATCTGGTCGACCGTCCATGAATCAGCGTACCGAAGTTAAGGTAACGCGTCACGGCATCCCTTGAGCAACGCTCAGCCCCCTCATCGACCGATCGCCGGCCGCCACGAGGCGACCGGCGATCGGTGAACGGGAGACGTCGATCAGCGAGCTGTCTGGCTGATCTCCTCGGGGCTCCGGGCCTCGGTCGCTAGCGCTCCCTCGTGTCCTCACCCCATCGTCGATCAGCCGAGCTGTCTGGCTGATCTCCTCGGGGCTCCGGGCCTCGGTCGCTAGCGCTCCCTCGTGTCCTCACCCCATCGTCGATCAGCCGAAACGGCCCGAGATGTAGTCCTCCGTCGCCTTCTCCTTGGGGTTGGAGAACATCTGGTTCGTGTTGTCGATCTCGATGAGCTTGCCGGGCTTGCCGGTGGCCGCGAGGTTGAAGAAGGCCGTCCGGTCCGAGACGCGGGCCGCCTGCTGCATGTTGTGCGTGACGATGACGATCGTGTACTTCTCCTTGATCTCGTTGATGAGATCCTCGATCGCCAGCGTCGAGATCGGGTCCAGGGCCGAGCACGGCTCGTCCATGAGGAGCACCTGGGGCGAGACGGCGATCGCGCGGGCGATGCACAGGCGCTGCTGCTGACCACCGGAGAGGCCCGCGCCCGGCTTGTCGAGGCGGTCCTTCACCTCGTTCCACAGGTTGGCGCCGCGCAGGGACTTCTCGACGATGTCGGCCAGGTCGCCGCGCTTCTTCATCCCGTTGAGCCGCAGGCCGGCCGCGACATTGTCGAAGATCGTCATCGTCGGGAACGGGTTGGGCCGCTGGAAGACCATGCCGACGGTGCGCCGGACGTTGACCGGGTCCATGTCGCTGGCGTAGAGGTCCTTGTCGTCGAGCAGCACCTCACCCTCGACGCGCGCGCCGGGGATCACCTCGTGCATCCGGTTGAGGGTGCGCAGGACCGTCGACTTGCCGCAGCCCGAGGGGCCGATGAAGGCCGTCACGGAGCGGGGCTCGATCTTCATCGAGACACCCTCCACGGCCTTGAAGTTGCCGTAGAAGATGTTGAGGTCCTTGACGTCGATGCGCTTGGCCATGTCGTTGCAGTCGCTTTCCTGATTCGGTACGGCAGGGGTCAGTTCCGGACCTTGCTGTACCGCGAGATGACGCGGCCGGCGAGGTTGAGGGCGAGGATGAGGAGGATCAGCGTGAGCGAGGCGCCCCACACGCGGTCGAGCGCGGGCTGCAGGGCCTCGGTGCGGTCCTCGTTGATCATCGTCGGCAGGGTCGCCATGTTGCCGCTGAACATGTTCGTCCAGATGGCCTTGGTGTACGGGCCGAGGATGAGCAGCGGCGCGGTCTCACCCATGATGCGGGCCAGGCCGAGCAGGATGCCGGTGACGATGCCGGAGAAGGCGGTCGGCAGGACGACCATCATGATCGTGCGCCACTTGGGCACGCCGAGTGCGTAGGAGGCCTCCCGCAGCTCGTTCGGCACGAGCTTGAGCATCTCTTCGGTCGAGCGGACGACCGTGGGCACCATGAGGATGACCAGGGAGAGCGAGACGGCGAAGCCCGCGGTGCGGAAGCCGAAGGTGCCGACCCAGATCGCGTAGATGAAGAGACCGGCGACGATCGAGGGGATCCCGGTGAGGATGTCGACCATGAAGCTCACCGCGCGGGCCAGCTTCCCGCGGCCGTACTCGACGAGGTAGACCGAGGTGAAGACGCCGAGCGGCACGGCGATGAGCGCGGTGACCGCCGCCTGCAGCAGCGTGCCCTGGATCGCGTGCACGGCGCCGCCGCCGACGCGGCGGGCGGTGATGCCGAGCTGGCTGTGCGTCCACCACTCCGGGTTGAGCAGCATGTGCCCGCCCTTGTAGAGCGTCGCGCCGAGGATCCAGACGAGCGGCACGAGGGCGATGCCGAAGGCCGTCCACATGAGGACGCGGGCGATCTGGTCCTTGGCGTGACGCAGCCCCTGCTTGCCTTCGGCGTTGCCGGGGGCCGTGCGGGTGGAGCTGCGGGAGATCGAGTCGGCGGCTGACATGGTGGCGCTCATTCGGTAAAGGCCTTCCGGCGCTCGATGACGATCCGGGCGATCGCGTTGACGACGAAGGTGAGGATGAAGAGGACGAGGCCGGCGGCGATGTAGGCGCCCGTCTTCTGCGGGGTGTCGAACTCGCCGGCGTTGTTCGCGATCTTGCTCGCGAAGGTCTCGCCACCGTTGAGCAGCGACCACGACCACTTCGCGCCGTCGGGCAGCGCCGAGACGATGATCATGACGGCGACCGTCTCACCGAGGGCTCGACCCAGGCCGAGCATCGAGGCGCTGATGATGCCGGGCTTGCCGAAGGGCAGGACCGCGGTGCGGATCATCTCCCACTTGGTCGCCCCGAGCGCGAGCGCGCCTTCCTTGTGGGTCGTCGGCGTCTGGTCGAAGACCTCGCGGGTCAGCGCCGTGACGATCGGCAGCACCATGATCGCGAGCACGACGCCGACGAAGAGGATCGTCGAGGCGCCCGAGATGTTCGTCGGGGAGAAGAGCGGGAACCAGCCGAAGGCGTCCTTGATGAAGTTCTGGATCGGCAGGAAGTAGGGGCCGGCGATGTAGGCGCCCCAGATGCCGTAGACGATCGAGGGCACCGCGGCGAGCAGGTCGACCATCTGGGCCGCCGGGCGCGCGAGCCACTTCGGGGCGTACTGGGTGATGAAGAGCGCGACGGCCACCCCGAGCGGCACGGCGATCGACATCGCGACCACGGCCGAGGAGACGGTGACCCACAGGAGCCGGGCGATGCCGAAGCGCGGATTCTCACCGGCGACGGACCACTCGGTCGAGGTGAGGAAGTTGGCCTCGTTCTTCATGAGGGAGGGCAGCGCCTGGCTCAGGAGGAAGACGCCGATGAGCGCGACGAGCGCGATGACGATGATGCCCGCACCGCGTGCTGCGCCGCCGAAGATCGCGTCGCCGAGGCGCCCGGTCGAGGCCGTGGGCTGGCCGGTGTGATGGTCCGGAGCCGGACCGCTGGGATCGGCGGAACCGCCGGTGATGCTGGTCATCGCAGGCAGAGCCCGCCTTTCTGGTGCCGCTGGTCAGGGGGTGAGTGGACGCCCCGGGGTCACCACGAGGGCGACCCCGGGACGTCGGTGCGTCACTGCAAGGCGTCGATCGCGGCGTCGACCTTGGTGCGCATCTCGGCGGGCAGCGGGGCGTAGCCGATCTCCTCGAGCCCGGCCTGCACGTCCTGCGAGGCGAAGTGCTTGAGGAAGGACTTGACCTGCGTGCCCTTGGCGGCGTCCTTGTTCTTGGAGCACATGATCTCGTAGGTGACCAGGAGGATCGGGTAGGCGCCGGCCTCCTTCGTCGCGTAGTCGAGCTTGAGGCGCAGGTCGTTGCCCTCGCCGTCGGCCTTGGCCGCGGTCACGGCCTTGCCGACCGACTCCGAGGTGAGCTCGACGGCGCCGGAGCCGTTGTCGATCTGGGCGATGCCGAGCTGGTTGTCCTTGGCGTAGGACCACTCGGCGTAGGTGATGCCGCCGGGCGTGCCCTTGACCGCCTGGGCCACACCGTCGGACTTCGGCTTGCCCTCGCCCTTACCGGTCCAGGCCTTGCCCGGCTCCGCGGTCCACGTCTTGGGGGCGGCGGCCTTGAGGTACTTGGTGAAGTTCTCCGTCGTGCCCGACTCGTCGGAGCGGAAGAACGGCTTGATCGGCGTGGCCGGGAGGGTGACGCCGGGGTTGAGCGCGGCGATCGCCGGGTCGTTCCACGTCTTGATCGTGCCGAGGAAGATCTTGGAGGTGACGTCGGGGTTGAGGGTAAGCTTGTCGACGCCCTCGACGTTGTAGGCGATCGCGATGGGGCCGGTCACCATGGGGATGTTCCAGGCGGGCGAGCCGCAGGCCTTGGCCGCGTCGTCGGCCTCGACCTTGCCGTCCTTGGCCACGGTCTTCAGGGCCGAGTCCGAGCCGGCGAAGTCGGCCTGGCCGGCGATGAGGGCCTTGATGCCCGCGCCGGAGCCGTTGCCGTTGTAGTCGATCTTCGCGCCCTGGCACTTCTCCTGGTAGCTGGAGATGGCCTCCTGGATGGCGTTCTTCTGGGCGGAGGAGCCCTGGGCCGTCAGGCTGACGTTCTCGGCGCACTCGGCGCTCCCGCCGCCGGCGCTGCCGGAGGCTGCGGGGGCCGCGCCCTGCCCGGAGTTACCCGCGTTGTTGTCGGAGCCACAGCCCGCGAGCGCGACGGCGCCCACGAGGGCCAGGCTGGACAGTGCGGCCATGCGCTGGGTCTTCACGATTGTCGTACCTCTCCACGTACATGTCAGGAGGGAGGACCAGGGTTGCCCTCCGCTGAGCGTGACGCTAGGGAGGCCCGGTGACGTGATAGGCCGTGTCAGGTGAACGCACGGTGAACACGCCCGCCCCTGGCGGTTCACGACCGCCCTGACCTGTACGAATGACCGGTTCGGGGAGTTTGCGCACGGCCCCGTGTGGGTCGCCCCACATCGGCCGTGCGCAGCGCTCAGAGCAGGGTGCCGTCGTGCCAGGCCCGCGCGCCGGCCTCGAGATCCTGCGCCGTGACCTGGAGCGCGGCCGCGCGGCGCACCTCTCCGGGCCACGGATCGGCGCCCGAGCGGGTCGAGGTGACCCGGTCGGCGTCGGGGCCGACCGGGGCGTGCTCGCCGTCGCGGGAGGCCTGCCCGGCCGAGACGACGCGGCAGAAGGCCGCCGCGCGGTGCAGGGCGACCCCGAGGTCGCCGTCGAAGACGCCGCGCAGGATGTCGTCGACGAGCTCGGAGAGCTCTTGCGGCCCGGGCGGGTCGGGCGCGCCCGCCACGGCGACGGCGACATCGGCGTAGGCGCGCCCCGCCGTGTAGTCCGCGGTGACCCCGGCCGGGTCGCGCCGCACCCACTCGCGCAGAGCGTAGAGCCGCCACAGGAGTCCGGGCAGGCTGCGGGCCGGGCGCTGGGACCAGAGCTCGGCGATCGTCGCCAGGCCGATCTCGTCGACGAGGGCGACGAGCCGGGCCGTGACCTGCGGATCGTCGCTGGCCCGCCCGACGCGCACGAGGCCGGCGGCGCTCTCGTCGGCGACCTGGATGATGACCGCCGGGTCGAGCGCCTCGGAGGCGAAGTGGTCCATCATCGGCGGCGTCAGCCGCGCCGGGCGGCGGGGCCGGCCGGGGCCTGCCGGATCACTCCCGGACGTCATGCGCGCCGCCTAACCGGGGGTCGCCGGGCCGACGACCGCGACGCCGTGCGGGGCCAGCCGGATCCGCCCGGCGGACAGGGCTGCGGTCGGGTCGAGGGCGAGGAGGACGACCGCACCGGGGCCGTCGTCGACGCCGAGGTCGAGCTCCACCTCACTGTCGGTGAGGTTGACCGCGACCCGGTGGCGGCCTCGGACCACGACGAAGGTGCGCGGGCGCGGGCCGGCCTGCACCTGGACCCGGCTGAGGTCGCCGTCCCGCAGGTCCGGGCGCGCGCGCCGCAGGGCGAGCAGCGCGCGATACCAGGCGAGCATCCGCTCGTGCTCGCCGTGCGTGCGCTCCTCCCAGCGCAGGACCGAGCGGTCGCGGGTGCCGACGTCCTGCGGGTCGGGCACCGACTCGGGCTCCCAGCCGTGCGTCGCGAACTCGGCGCGGCGCCCCTGCCGGATCGCCTCGGCGAGGTCGGCGTCGAGGTGATCGGTGAAGTACTGCCACGGCGTGCTCGCCGACCACTCCTCGCCCATGAAGAGCATCGGCGTGAAGGGGCTCGTGAGCAGGAGCGCGACGCCGCACGAGAGAAGGCGCCGGTCGACGGTCGCGCTCAGCCGGTCGCCCTCGCGGCGGTTGCCGACCTGGTCGTGGGTCTGCAGCGAGACGACGAACGCGGAGCCGTCGACGAGGCTCGGGTCGACGGGTCGGCCGTGGCTGCGGCCGCGGAAGCTGGAGTAGCTGCCCGCGTGGAGGAAGGGCGTCGTGAGCAGCCGCTCGAGGACGCCGTCGACGGCGAAATCGCTGTAGTAGCCCTGGGTCTCGCCGGTCAGGGCGACGTGCAGGGCGTGGTGCACGTCGTCCGCCCACTGGCCGTCGAGGCCGAGGCCGCCGCGCTCGCGGGCCGTCACCGTGCGGATGTCGTTGCGATCGGACTCGGCGATGAGCACCATCGAGCGCCCGGTGCTCTCCTCGAGCTCGTCGACCGCCATCGCGAGCTCCTCGAGGATCGGCAGCGCGCGCTCGTCGTGCAGCTCGTGGACCGCGTCGAGGCGCAGCCCGTCGAGGTGGAAGTCGCGCAGCCAGTGCAGCGCGTTCTCCACGACGAAGTCGCGCACCGGGTCGCTGTCGGGGCCGTCGAGGTTGAGGGCGCTCCCCCACGGCGTGTGGTGCCGGTCGGTGAAGTAGGGGCCGAACATCCCCAGGTAGTTGCCGTCGGGCCCGAGGTGGTTGTAGACGACGTCGAGGAGCACGCCGAGCTCCCGCTCGTGCGCGGCGTCGACGAAGGCCTGCAGCCCGGCCGGGCCGCCGTAGGGCTCGTGGACCGCCCACAGCCCGGCGCCGTCGTAGCCCCAGCCGTGCCGGCCGGGGAAAGCGTTGACCGGCATGAGCTCGACGACGTCGATGCCGAGCTCGACGAGCTGGTCGAGGTGCGCGATCGCCGCCTCGAAGGTGCCGTCGGGCGTGAAGGTGCCGATGTGCAGCTCGTAGATGACGCTGCCGGGCATCTCGACACCGCCCCACGCCCCGTCGTGCCAGGTCGCGGCGCCGAGGTCGACGACCTCCGCGAGACCGTGCGGGCCGTCGGGCAGGCGCCGCGCTCGCGGATCCGGCACGACCGCGCCGCCGTCGACCGCGAAGCCGTAGCGGGATCCGACGCGCGCCGGCGCGGCCACCGACCACCACCCCCGTTCGCCGCGCTCCATCGGCAGCTCGGCGCCGTCGAGGTGCAGGTCGAGGGTCTGCGCGAAGGGCGCCCACAGGGAGAACGTGCGCAGGTCGGGTGTTGCGATCACGAGGAGATGCTGCCTTCGGTGTCGGTGGTTCGTTGCGATGGTCCGCCCCGGGTCGGGGCCCGGCCTTCACTCCCGCAGCAGGACCGCCACGGGTGAGTCGGCGAAGACGTCGGCGCAGCGCACGCTGCCGCCCTCGCGGATCGCGCCGGAGACGATATCGCGCCACGTGCCCTCGGGCAGCTCGACCTCGCGCTCGCCCCAGCCCCCGGAGGCCTGGAGTCGGGCGGGAGCGCGGGTCACGAGCGTGGCGACGGCGCCCTCGCGGCCGATGCCGAAGACCCCCGCGAGGAGCCCGACGGCGCTGGTCCGGACGAAGCCGAGCACGTGGTCCTCATCGCCCAGGAGAGGGGTGTAGGAGGAGCCGCCGGAGAAGAGCTCCGGGCTCTCCCGGCGCAGGGTGAGGATCGCCGTCGTGAGCCGCAGCTTCTCCACGTCCAGGGGGCTCGCCCCGAGCTCGGCGGCCTGCTGCCCGAGCAGCGTCGCGGCGGAGTCACCGCCGTCGGTCGCGGCAGCGGATTCGGCGTCGACGTCGGCGAGCAGCTTCTGGCGCAGCGCGTAGTCGACCGGGCGCCGATTGTCCGGGTCGACGAGGGAGAGGTCGACGATCTCGCAGCCCTGGTAGGTGTCGGGCAGGCCGGGCAGGGTGAGGCACAGGGCCTTGGCCGCCAGCGTCGTCGCACGGATCGCCTCCGCGTTCGCCGTGACCGCCGCCTCGATCGACTCGTGCACCGGGCCGGGATCGCGCAGCGAGCGCGCGAACTCGACGACGCGCGCCTCGTAGTCGGCGTCGCCGTCAACCCACGCCGTGTGCTGCTTGGCCTCGCGCAGCGCCTTGAGCAGGTAGTCCTCGAGCCGCTGGGCGCTGATGTGCCCGACGCCGAGGATCGTCTGCCACACCAGGTGCGCGGTCGGGGCGTCGATGTCCGCGGACTTCGCCGCCGCGAGCGCCGCGTGCGAGCACGCCTCCCACGCCTTCGGGTCGCCGGCGACGGCGATGATCCGCGCCCGCACGTCCTCGCTGCGCTTGGTGTCGTGGGTCGACAGGGTCGTCATGCCCTCGGGCCAGTCGGCCTGCTGCCGCTGGGCCCACGCGTGCAGGAGCGCGATCCCGCTGTCGGGGCCGCTCAGGGCCCGATCGAGGTCGCTGGGGTCGCCGCCGACATCGTTGAGCGCGACGAGCCGGTGCCAGCGATAGAAGGTCGTGTCCTCGATCCCCTTGGCCATGACCGGGCCCCACGTCTGCTGCAGGCGCACCGAGAAGTCGCTGATCGCCGGGTCGTCCGTGCCCTCCCCGACCGTCATCGGCACGAGGGCGCGCAGCTCGGTCTCGAGGTCGGGGCGCTGCCCGAGGGCCGCGGAGAAGGCCTCGACGAGTCGGTGCCGCGCGTCGTCGCTGATCCGGCTGTCGTCGGGGCGGATGTAGGCGCGGTAGACCTCGCCTGCGACGAGGAGCTCGACGACCGCAGCGCGCAGGCGCTCGGGGTCGAGCTGGGGCGCCGCCTCACGGGCACGCCGGGTGAGCCGCTCGACCTCCGGCACGAGGGACTGGGCGACGACCTGACGCTTGGCCTGGGCGACCGCCTCGTCGATGTCGGTCTGGCCACCGGCCGCGCGCCACGTCGCCGTGATGACGTCGGCGTCGGCGGTGTCGACGAGCGCGGCCTGGATCGCGCGCATCGCGTCGTAGCCCGTCGTGCCGGCGCACTTCCAGTCCGTCGGCAGCTCCTCGCTGCCTTCGAGGATCTTCTCGACCCAGACGAGGGTGCCGCGCTTGGTCGCCCGGTGCAGCTGCTCGAGGTAGCCGGCCGGGTCCGCGAGGCCATCGGGGTGGTCGATCCGGAAGCCGTCGATGAGCCCCTCGGCGTTGAGCTCCAGGAGCAGTTCGTGGGTCGCGGCGAAGACCTCGGGCAGCTCGACGCGGACGGCGATCAGCCCGTCGACCTCGAAGAAGCGCCGGTAGTTGAGGGCGTCGTCCTTCTCCCGCCAGCTCGTGAGGCGGTAGTGCTGGCGGTCGAGCACGGCCCGCACCGTCGCGGCGTCGTTGTCACCCGGGCGGGCGTCGCCCTCCGTGCCGAGCGCGATCGGGTAGACGTGCTCGTGGTAGCGCAGGACGAGCACGCCGGACGGCTCGAGCTGGGCCCGCGCGGTGTCGGGCTCGACGTATCCGGTCGGGGTGTGGCTCGTGTCCGCGGAGTGACCGCGCACCGGGTCCTCGATCTCGTCGACGACGAGCTCACCGGCCTGCAGGACGGCCTCGAGGGTGTCGCCGAGCACCGGCAGGCCGAGCCGACCGCCCCCGGCCTTCCAGTCGATGTCGAACCAATCCGCGGTGATCGCGTCGCGCCCGTCGCGCAGCACGAGCCACAGCGGCAGGTTCGCCGACTCGGGGGCGACGAAGGCCATGTGGTTCGGCACGACGTCGACGATGATCCCCAACCCGTGCTCCCGGGCCGTCGCGGCGAGCGCCTCGAAGCCGCTGCGGCCGCCGAGCCCGCGGGAGATCTGTGTGTGGTCGACGACGTCGTAGCCGTGCATCGACCCGGCGACGGCCTGCAGGATCGGGGAGAGGTAGAGGTGGGAGACGCCGAGTCGCGCGAGATAGGGCACGATCGCTGCCGCGTCGGCGAAGCCGAAGTCGTCGTGCAGCTGCAGCCGGTAGGTGGCGGTGAATGTCATGCGGGATGCGACTCCTCGTCAAGCGGCGGTCTGCAGCAGATCGGCAGCGGGTCGGGCTCGCCCCCACGCTACCGACATCCACCGACAGGACTCGCCCCGCCGACGACCGAAGACCGGTCACCGACGGGGTGAGGGAGTCATCCGTCGAGCAGGTGGTACTGCGCGGGGGTGCCGCGCAGGGCACCCTGGGTGCGGCCTCAGGCCATCGCGCGGCGCCGCATCGCCGGCCCGTTCGGCGCGGCGAGACCGGCCCGCGGCACCTGCAGGGCGTGCAGCCCCATCGCCAGCTCGACCTCGACCGCGTCGCGGCCGAGCTCGCTGCGGCGACGCACCCCGGTGCGCCGGAAGCCGTGATCCTCGAAGCGGCGCACGAGATCGGAGCGATCCTCGCGCAGTCCGACGACGACCCCGTCGGCCAGGCGGGCGCAGGCCCACTGGGCGACGCGGTCCAACAGCAGGTCCTCGATCTCCAGGCCGGAGGACTGGCCGGAGAGCACGTGCACGTGCGTGATGAAGACGTTGCGGTCGATCGCCAATTCGTCGAGATAACCACTGACGAATCCGAGCCATTGCCCACGCTCGTCGACCAGTGCTTGTGCGAAGCAGTCGATGTCGGTGAGTTCGCGCGCGCGTCGACGCCATTCGGCCTCGGTCAACGCGAGCGCGTCGTCGAGGGTTTCCAGATCGTCGGCGCATCTGGATCCCACCATGTCCAGCCAGGCCCCCCGCAACCGACGCCAGTCCCCCTCGGAGACGTCGACAAATTCAATTCCGTTGCGTTCCACGCCGTTACACTAATCGAACGAGCTGCGCAGAGGCTAGCGACATCCTCGGAAATCTCCCCGAAGCACATTCACAGGTAACAATATCGCCACCCGCGAGGCACCCGTGGTGAAGACGGTGGTGCCTGCACCATTGCCGCTCCCCCGACATTCTTGCTCGGTGATCCCGCAGCAACGGGTCGTGCGCGCGCACCGGTCATCCGTGATCAATCGTCGCGCGGTCCATGTCGACGACGACGAGCACGAGATCACCTTCCTCGTCGCTCGCCGCGAGGTCGACCTCGGCATAGAGCCGCCAGTCCCGGTCTCCGTCGGGATCCTCCAGGATCTGCTCGACGAGCCAGCGTCCGGTCTGCCTCGCCTGCGTGGTGTCGATGCGCAGGGCCGCGGGTCCGCGCGCGTCGGGGCCGGTGCCGACGAGGTCGAAGAGGTCGGCCCCCTGCGGGTCGTCTCCCGCGCCGTAGTCGCTCGCGTATTCGTCGAAGGCGTCCTCCCAGTCCTGGGCCTCCATCGCGTCGGCGGCCAGGGCCGGCACGGGGCAGGCGGCGTCGAGGCGGGCCAGTTCGTCGGCATTACCCCTGGCGACGAGTTCGACGCGGCGCCACATGGCCCGGCGGATCAGCACCCGGAACGAGCGCTCGTTGGCCGTGATCGGGCGGTGCGCCGCGGCCTGGGGGCGCAGCGGTTCGTCGAGCGGGCGGTCGGGGTCGGTGAGGGCCTCCCACTCGTCCAGGAGCGAGGAGTCGGTCTGGCGGACGACCTCACCGAGCCACTCGATGACGTCGGCGAGCTCGTCGGTCTTCGCCGCGTCGGGCACGGTCTGGCGCAGGGCCTTGTAGGCATCCGACAAGTAGCGCAGGACGATCCCCTCGGCGCGCGTCACCTGATAGAAGGCGACGAACTCCCCGAAGGTCATCGCGCGCTCGTAGAGATCGCGGACGACGGATTTGGGCGACAGGTCGTCCTCGCGCAGCCACGGATGCGACTGGCGGTACGTCTCGAAGGCCCCCTGGAGGAGCTCGGAGAGCGGTTTCGGCCACGTGACGTCCTCGAGCAGCTCCATCCGCTCCTCGTATTCGAGGCCGTCCGCCTTCATCTGGGCGACGGCCTCGCCGCGCGCCGCGAATTGCTGCCCCAGGAGCACGGGGCGGGGGTCGTCCAAGGTGGCCTCGATGATCGAGACGACGTCCATCGCGTAGTCCGGATCCTCGCGATCGAGGAGGTCGATCGCCGCGAGCGCGAAGGTCGACAGCGGCTGGTTGAGGGCGAAGCCGCGCTGAAGTTCGTCGACGACGCGCAGGGTCCGCCCGGTCTCGTCGGGCTCGGGGAGTCGCTCGACGACACCGGCGAGCAGGAGGCTGCGCAGGATCTCGATCGCCCGACGCTGCAGGTAGGCCTGCTTGCGGGGGTCCTCGTGGTTGTCGGTGAGGAGCCGACGCATCGCGATGACGGGGTCGCCGGGGCGGGTGATGACGTTGAGCAGCGTCGAGTGGGTCACCTGCATCCGCGAGACGAGCGCCTCGGGGGCCGCGGCGAGCACCCGGTCGAAGGTTTCTTCGCCCCAGTTGACGAAGCCCTCGGGCGCCTTCTTGCGCTGGATGCGCTTCTGCTTCTTCGGGTCGTCGCCGGCCTTGAGGACGAGGCGGTGGTTCTCGATGACGTGGTCGGGGGCCTGGACGATGACGGTGCCCGCGGTGTCGAAGCCGGCCCGACCGGCGCGGCCGGCGATCTGGTGGAACTCGCGGACCTTGAGCAGGCGCTGGCGCGAGCCGTCGAACTTCGTCAGCCCGGTGAGCACGACCGTGCGGATCGGCACGTTGATGCCGACGCCGAGGGTGTCGGTGCCGCAGATGACCTTGAGCAGCCCGGACTGGGCGAGGGTCTCGACGAGGCGCCGGTACTTGGGCAGCATGCCCGCGTGGTGGACGCCGATGCCGTGCTTGACGAGGCGGGACAGGGTCGCGCCGAAGCCCTTGCTGAAGCGGAAGCCGCGGATGCGCTCGGCGATCGCGTCCTTCTCCGCACGGGTCGTGATCGGCAGGCTCATGAGGGCCTGCGCGCGCTCGAGGGCCGCCGCCTGGGTGAAGTGGACGACGTAGACCGGCGCCTGGTGGGTGGACAGCAGCTCCTCGAGCGTCTCGTGCAGCGGGGTGAGCGCGTAGTGGAAGCTGAGCGGCACGGGGCGGGGTGCGTCGGCGATGTGGACCGTCGGCCGGCCGGTGCGTCGGGTGAGGTCCGCCACGAACGGGTCCATGTCGCCCAGGGTCGCGCTCATGAGGAGGAACTGGGCCTGGGGCAGCTCCAGGAGCGGCACCTGCCAGGCCCAGCCGCGGTCGGGCTCGCTGTAGTAGTGGAACTCGTCCATGACGACGCAGCTCACCGCGAGCGCGTCGCCCTCGCGCAGGGCGATGTTGGCGAGCACCTCGGCGGTGCAGCAGATGATCGGGGCGCTCGGGTTGACCGCCGCGTCGCCGGTGAGCATGCCGACGCGGCTCGCGCCGAAGTCCTCGCACAGGGCGAAGAACTTCTCCGACACCAGGGCCTTGATCGGGGCCGTGTAGTACGTCTTGGCCTGCGGGTGGGCGCCGAGGGCGACGAAGTGTGCGGCGAGCGCGACGAGCGACTTGCCGGAGCCGGTCGGGGTCGCCAGGACGACGTTCGCGCCGGTCGCGAGCTCGAGGAGCGCCTCCTCCTGGTGCGGGTAGAGCGTGATCCCGCGGGCCTGGGTCCACTCGAGGAAGGCGACGACCGCCTCGTCCGGGTCGCTCGGAGGGTGCGCCGGGAGGGTCTGCGGGGCGGGGCTCGCGTCGATACTCATCACCTCCCATCATCCCCCCCGGCGCGCTGTGATGGGATGTCGCCTATCGCCGCGCGCCCTGCATCGTGCGCGGTGGTGCCGGACCTCGCAGAGCCGCAGGAGTGCCGATGGATTTCGAACCCGACGAGGAGCAGCGCGCCGTCATCGAGACGACCCGCTCGTTCGTCCGCAAAGAGCTCGTGCCCCACGAGGAGGAGGTCGAGCGGACCGGCCGGCTCGATCACGACCTGGCGAAGAGCCTGCGGGACAAGGCGATCCGCGCCGGCCTCTATGCCGCGAACATGCCGGAGGAGCTCGGCGGCGGCGGCCTGGACACCCTCACGTGGATGCTCATGGAGCGCGAGCTCGGCCACACCGGCTACGCGCTGCAGATGTTCGCCGTCGCCCGCCCGAGCCGGATCCTCCTCGCGTGCGAGGGCGCCCAGCGCGAGGACTACCTCCTGCCGACGGTGCGCGGGGAGCGCGCCGAGTGCCTCGCGATGACCGAGCCCGAGGCCGGCTCGGACCTGCGCGGGATGCGCACGCGGGCCGTCCGCGACGGCGGGCCGGGGTCGGACTGGATCATCACGGGGACCAAGCACTTCATCAGCCACGCCGACGCCGCCGACTACGTCGTGCTCTTCGCGGCGACCGGGGAGGACGACTCGTCCGAGGGCAGCCCGCGGCGGGCGCGGATCACGGCCTTCCTCGTCGACCTCGACACCCCCGGTCTGGAGGTGCTGCCCGGCTACCGGAGCGTGTCGCACCGCGGGTACGACAACTTCGTCCTCGCCTTCGACGGGGCGCGGGTGCCGGATTCGGCCGTGCTCGGGGAGGTCGGGCAGGGCTTCGACGTCGCGAACACGTGGCTCGGGACGACGCGGCTGCAGGTCGCGGCCGTGAGCCTGGGGCGGGCGCGGCGGGCGCTCGACCTCGCCGTCGAGCACGCGGCGACGCGGCGACAGTTCGGCACGACGATCGGGCGCAACCAGGGCGTCTCCTTCCAGCTCGCCGACATGGCGACGGCGCTGGAGGCGGCGAGCCTGCTCACGTGGCGGGCCGCGGCGCTCGTCGACGCCGGCCGGCAGGACGACACGGCGATCGCGATGGCCAAGCTCACCGCCACCGAGACCCTCGCCAAGGTCGCCGACGCGGCGCTGCAGATCCACGGCGGGATGGGGCTCATGGACGAGCTGCCGCTGGAGCGGATCTGGCGCGATGCTCGCGTGGAGCGGATCTGGGACGGCACGTCGGAGATCCAGCGGCACATCATCTCCCGCTCCCTCCTGCGGTCCCGCGGTGGCTGACCGGCTCCCCGACCTGCCGCCCGAGGCGGACCTGAGCCGGCTCCTCGCCCCGACCTCCCTCGCCGTCGTCGGCGACGCGCGGCTCGGGGCGCGCGTGCTGGAGAAGACGCGCGCGCTCGGCTTCGCCGGTCCGCTGTGGGCCGTGCACCCCAGCGGCCGGGTCGGGGGACACGAGGCGGTCACGTCGGTGAGCGCGCTGCCGGCCGGCCCGGATGCGGCGTTCGTCGCCGTCCCGGCTGCCGTCGTGCCGTCCGTCGTGGGCGCTCTCGCCGCGCGCGGCTGCGGCGGGGCGGTCGTCTACAGCTCCGGCTTCGCCGAGACGGGCCCGGCGGGGCGCGCGCTGCAACGCGAGGTCCTCGATGCGGCCGGCGCGATGCCGATCCTCGGGCCGAACTGCTACGGGCTGCTCAACTACATCGACGGCGTCGCGATCTGGCCCGACGAGCACGGCGGCACGCTCCTGCCCCGCGACGCTGGACACGGCGCGGAACGCGGCGCGGAGCAGCCCGAACGACGGGGCGTCGCGCTCGTCTCGCAGTCCTCGAGCATCGCGATCAGCCTGACGATGCAGGACATCGGGCTGCCGCTGGCCCACGTGCTCACGGTCGGCAATGCCGCGGCGCTCGGCCCGTGGCAGCTCGCGCAAGCGCTGACGCGCCGCCCGGAGGTGAGCGCGGTCGGCCTCGTCGTCGAGTCGCTCCACGACCTGCGCGGCATCGAGGCCCTGGCGCGCGCCTCCCGGGAGAGCGCGACGCCGGTCGTCGCGCTCGTGCTCGGCCGCTCGATGCAGGCGCAGCGCGTCGTCCTGAGCCACTCGGCCTCGATGGCCTCCGACGCGGCGGTCGGGGCGGACTTCCTCGACCGCTGCGGGATCGGCCAGGTCACCTGCGTCGACTCCCTCCTCGGGGCGCTGTCGCTCCTGCACTGCGGCGGGCCGCTGGCCGGTGGCGCCCTCACCTCGCTCAGCTCCTCCGGCGGCGAGGCGGCGCTCGTCGCGGACGCCTGCGTGGGGTCGCGGGTCGGTTTCGCGGACCTCTCCCCCGGCCAACGCGAGGCCCTGGGTCGGGCGCTCGGGCCGCGGGTGACGCTCGACAACCCCCTCGATTACCACACCTATGTATGGGGTGATGTCGAGGCGATGCGCGAGGCGTTTGTCGCGATGACCCAGGGACCTGGGGATCTGCACCTACTCTTCGCCGACATCCCGCGCCAGGACCGCTGCGACCCGAGCGACTGGCTGCTGGCGACCCGGGCATTCGCCCAGGCCACAGCGCAGACCGGCGCCCGCGGGGCCCTCGTCGCGGCGATGGCGGACAACCTGCGCGGCCCCCGCGCGGCGCAGTGGGTCCGCGAGGGCCTGCCCGTGCTCGCGCCGGTCCGCGTCGCGATCGAGGCGGCGGAGGTGGCCGTCGCGATCGGTCAGGCGTGGGCGCGCCCTGCGGCCGAACCGGTCCACGGCCGTCCCGTCGAGGCGCAGGCTGACGCGCCACCACCCGAGCACCGCCTCCTGGACGAGCCCACCGCGAAGCGGCTGCTCGCCGCCCACGGGGCCCGCATCCCTGCGGGCGGCGTCGCGAGGACGGAGGCCGACGCCCTCGCGATCGCCGAGTCGTTCGCGGTCGCGAGTGCCGTCGTCAAGGTGGTCGGCGCCGCGCACAAGACCGACCTCGACGGCGTGCGGCTCGGCCTGCGCCCGCCCGAGGCGATCGCGGACGCGGCTCGCGACCTGTTGGCCCGCTTCGATGCCGTGCTCGTCGAGGAGCTCGTCGAGGGCGTCGTCGCCGAGCTGCTCGTCAGCGTCGATCTCGACCCGACGTTCGGCCCGGTCCTCACCCTCGGCTGGGGCGGCACCCGCACCGAACTCCATGCAGACACGTGCCGACTCGTCCTCCCGGCACCGCGGGCGCAGCTGCGCGGGGCCCTGCTGCGCCTGCGGTGCGCCCCCCTGCTCACCGGCTACCGCGGCGGGCCCGCCGGAGATCTCGACGCCACGCTGGAGGCCGCCGAGGCGATCGTCGCCGCCGCCACGAGCGGCCCGCCCCGATCGGTCGAGGTCAATCCGCTCCTCGTCACCCCGACCGCCGCCTGGATCGCCGACGCCCTCGTCATCGACGTCGGACCGCCTCCAGATCGCCACGTCGCCGACCTCACGGACGACGCCCCGCCAACAGCGAGACGACGTGATGCCACCTGAGCTGCAGCTCCACCCGACCCCGGAGTCGGACCACGAGTCGGACCACCGGCCCCGCCCGTGACCGGACCAGACTCGCCCGCCCGCCCGCAGCACGAAGGGACGACCCCACCATGAGCAACGAGACACCGACCGACAACACACAGGACTGTGTGCAGACACGCGTCGACGGGCAGGTGCTCGAGGTGACTCTCGACCGCCCACCCGCCAACGCGATCGATCTGGCGACCTCTCGCCGGATGGGCGAGGTCTTCGCCGCCTTCCGCGACGATCCCGACCTGCGGATTGCCGTGGTGCGGACGGAGGGCGAGAAGTTCTTCTGCGCCGGCTGGGATCTCAAGGCCGCAGCCGGGGGCGATGCGGTCGACGGCGACTACGGGGTCGGCGGCTTCGGCGGGATCCAGATGCTGCCCGGCCTGGACAAGCCGGTCATCGCGCTGGTCGACGGGATGGCGGTCGGGGGTGGTTTCGAGCTGGCCCTGGCCTGCGACCTCATCTACGCCTCGACGCGCACCCGCTTCGCCCTGCCGGAGATCACGGCCGGCACACTCGCCGACGCGGCGACCCTGCGGCTGCCGCAGCGGATTCCCTACCACGTGGCGATGGAGATGCTGCTGACGGGCCGCGGGATGGAGGCCGCGGAGGCGCACCGCTGGGGACTGGTCAACGCGGTCCATGAGCCGGACGCGCTCGAGGCGGAGGTCTTCGCGGTGGCGCACCGGCTCGCGTCGGGTCCGCCGCTGGTCTACGCGGCGATCAAGGAGGTGCTCCGGGAGGCCCAGGGCACCCGCTTCGAAGACGCGATGGCACGGATCGGGCGCAGCGACTATCCCGCCGTGCGCACCCTCTACGCCTCGCAGGATCAGCTCGAGGGGGCGCGGGCGTTCGCCGAGAAGCGGGAGCCGCGCTGGCAGGGCCGCTGACCGAAGCTCGGCTGAGCGACCGTCGGACGAGGTATCGGACGAGGAGTCAGGCGGGGTATCAGACGAGGAAGCGGTAGAGCGAGGAGTCGGGCGGGATGCGCTCGACGACCATCGGGCTGTCCTCGATGCGGCGCAGGAGCCCCTCGATGTCCTCAGGTCGACCGAGCTCGATGCCGACGAGGGCGGGGCCGGTCTCGCGGTTGGAGCGCTTGACGTACTCGAAGTGCGCGATGTCGTCGTCGGGGCCGAGCACCTCGCCGAGGAAGCGGCGCAGGGCGCCGGGCTCCTGGGGGAAGTTGACGAGGAAGTAGTGCTTGCGGCCCTCGTTGACGAGGGAGCGCTCGACGATCTCGGCGTAGCGGGAGACGTCGTTGTTTCCCCCGGAGAGCACGACGACGACGTCCTGACCGGGCTGGACGTCGATGCGATCGAGCAGCGCGGCCGAGGCGAGCGCGCCGGCGGGCTCGGCGATGATGCCGTCGACCTGGTAGAGGTCGAGCATCTCGGTGCAGATGCGGCCCTCGTCGACGGCGACGAGCTCGACGCCGGCGTCACGGACGATCGGGTAGGTGAGGTCGCCGGCGCGGCGCACGGCCGCCCCGTCGACGAAGGTCTCGATGTCGTCGAGCTCGAGCGGCTGACCGGCCTGGATCGCCGCCGCCATGCTCGCGGCGCCGAGCGGCTCGGCGCCGATGATGCTCGTCCGCGGGTGGCGGGCGCGTAGCCATGTCGCGCAGCCGGCGAGCATCCCGCCACCGCCGACGGGGATGACGAGGATGTCCGGGGCGTGCCCGAGCTGCTCGACGATCTCGACGGCCATCGTGCCCTGGCCGGCGATCGTGTCGGGGTGGTCGAAGGCGGGCACGAGCGCGGCTCCGGTCTGCTCGGCGTCGGCCTGCGCGGCTGCGGCGGCGTCGTCGTAGGCCTCGCCGGCGACGATGATCTCGACGCGGCCCTCCCCGAGGGCGGCGATCCGGTCGCGCTTCTGGCGCGGCGTCGTGCGGGGCACGTAGACACGGCCCGTGATGCCGAAGCTCGCGCAGGCGAAGGCGAAGCCCTGGGCGTGGTTGCCGGCGCTCGCGCAGACGACCCCGCGATCCCGCTCGCTGGGCTCGAGCTGGGCGATGAGGTTGTAGGCGCCACGCAGCTTGTAGGAGCGGACCGGCTGGAGGTCCTCGCGCTTGACCCAGACGTTCGCGCCCGTGCGGCGTGAGAGCCGCTCGCTGCGCATGAGCGGGGACTCGCGGACGAAGGAACGCAGGCGGACGAACGCTGCCTCGACGTCGACGGCCGAAACGGTCCGCGATGTCGTGTCGGTGATGCTCACTCTCCCCATGATGCGCCCGCTGACCAGCAGATGGACGGGCATCTCATATCTCGAACCCGATTCGACCATTCCCTGAGATTCGCGTCCCACATATCGGACACAAATCGGCGGGCGGCCCGCCGGCCGCACTGCGCGGCCTGAGTCGACCTCGCCCGCGTCTGCCCCTCGTGAGTCGACCTCGCGCCCCGCGTCGAGACTTCGGACGGCCGCGTGATGCTCTCGGGGGCGTCGCGCATCACGCGGTGGCCGCTGCGGCGGACGACCTCGAAGCGGACGTCGCTCTCCCCGGGCTGCTCGGCGTCGAGTTCGGCGTCGAAGCGCGCGGCCCCCTCCTCCTGACACCGCAGCCAGCGACGCTCCCAGTGGGTCGCCCCGGTCCGCGTCGCGGCGAGCACGACGATCGGCACGTGGGGCAGCGGGTTCCAGGCGCGCACGGCGTGGAGGTCGGCGGCCATCCCGAGGTAGGCGGCATCCTCCAGGAGAGCGGCACCGGCGGTTCGCAGCAGGCCCGGCACCGCGGCGATGGTCCCGCCGAGCCACGTGAGCAGCGTCGTCGCGCCGGGGGTGGGCGGGCGCGGCGCCTCCTCGATGCTGCCGTCGACGAGCACGATCCCGCGGACGACGTCGGGGTGCAGCCGGGCGAAGGCCTCGACCCAGAACGAGGCCATCGAGTGCCCGACGAGCACGACCGGTTGCGCCGGGTCGGCGGCCACCGCGCGCCAGGCGTCGATCGCGTGGGCGAGCCGGGTCAGCTCGATCCGCAGGTTCGGCGGTCCGGCGGGGCGCAGGTGCCCCTGCCGCCCCAGGCCGGGCCGGTCGTAGGTGATGACCGCGTGGTCGCGCGCGAGGTCGGCGGCGACGCGATGCCACGAGGCGGCCGCCATCCCCAGCCCGGGGCAGAGGAGGACCGGGGGGCCGGCCGGAGACCCGGTGATGACGACCTCGAGGGGATGGCTCATGCGGTCACACTCCGGCGCGCGGCGCGCGCTGTCGCGCCGTGCGCACGCACGACAGGCCCCACCCCAGGAGCCAGGCCGATCCGGCGATGAGCTGGACCCGTTGGGCGACGCCGAGGAGCGAGGGCCACGGCGCCACCTTCGCGATCTCGGCGAGGGTCCACACCGTCCCGGGCAGGTATCCCCCGCGGCGAGGACGAGGAACGGCGCGGCGGGGATCCGCTCGGCCGCCCCGACGCGGGTCAGCACGACGACGGCCAGGAGCAGCGCCGCGCCGGCGATCGAGGACGTGTAGGTGTGGATGCGGTGCGAGAGCGGCACGTCGCCGATCGCCTCCCGCGCGGCGCACGCCGCGTCGGCCGTCGCCGCACAGCTCAGCGGGTTCGCGGCGTCGAAGACCGTGGCGACCCCGAAGACGAGCAGGGCCCACCACCCGATCGCAGGCCACGGCGACAGGCGCGACGTCGCCACGGCCGACGGCCCGGCGGCGGAGGCGGACGGGGCTGAGAACGTCGCAGGGGTGGCTGTCGTCGGGGTGGCTGTCGTCGGGGTGGCTGTCGCGGCATCCGGGGATGAGTCCGCGACGGGGCGACCACGACGACGCCGCCAGCGGCCCGGCCCGACCGTGGCGACGCGCTCCCGGCCTCGCCGCAGGGCGAGGAAGGAGGCGACCGCGACGAGCGTCCCCGCGAGCGCGTCGACCGCGCGCCACAGCCCAGAGGCCGACTCCCCGGTCGCCGACAGCTCGCTCACGTACGAGGTCACGGGGTCGAGATCGCCCCAGGCGAGGATCAACTCCCCCACCCAGGCGGCGTAGACGACCGCTGCGGTCGCGAGCAGAGCCGCGACGATCTGACTCACGTGGCGCGAGGAGGTGGCGTCCTGCTCGCTCGCACCCTCGAGCGCGCTCTCACCCATGCCGCTCATCGCCGCCCCGCGACGCTCGCGCCTCGTGCCACTCTCGCGACTCTGGCGACTCGACTCATCGGGGCTTGGCCATCGGGAAGGGCAGCGTCTCGCGGATGCTCGCGCCGGTGACGAGCATGACGACGCGGTCGACCCGGATCCCGAGACCACCGGTCGGGGGCATGCCGTACTCCAGCGCCGCGAGGAACTCCTCGTCGAGCTCCATCGCCTCCGGGTCGCCGCGGGAGGCCGACTCGGATTGGACGGTGAGCCGCTTGCGCTGCTCGATCGGGCCGGTGAGCTCCGAATACGCGGTGCCGATCTCGACACCCCAGGCGACGAGGTCCCAGCGCTCGGTGACGCCCTCGTCGCGCCGGTGCGAGCGGGTGAGCGGCGACACCGAGACGGGGAAGTCGGTGTAGAACGTCGGGCGGGTCGTCCGGCCCTCGACGAGGTGCTCGTACATCTCCAGGGCCGTCGACCCCGCGTCCCAGCCGGACTGCCACGGCACGTCGGCGAGGTCGCACACGACGCGCAACTCCTCGACGCTCGTGCCGGCGTCGACCCGGTGCCCGCCCCGCTCGACGAGCGCGCGACACGGC
>RRZU011730688.1_pt1 | contig 23773 bp, 21 predicted proteins | sample 2165561 | NCBI WGS metagenome assembly RRZU01 (sample SAMN10456909, study PRJNA506462) | wastewater metagenome | isolation source: wastewater sludge | place: USA: Moscow, Idaho | reverse complement strand
GTACGCTCCGCTGGTGCACGCTGAATAAAGACCCCGCGAACCATCTCGTCTTCGGTGCGACGCGCCCAATCTTCGGCATCTCGTTTGAGCCGGAAAGTTTTAATACAGGTCGGAAAATCAGCCTTCCGAATAATCGCTTTCCATGTTCCAGAAGGTCTTTTTACGATAGTTGCCATAGGCTCTTTGGACAGTAACGAACCCGACCACTGTACCAAAAATGTACCGCAACGCAAATTTTCGTCTATTTATCAATGGGTGAAAATAGAAAAACCCCGTCAATCTATTGATTTGACGGGGTTTATTTGGTGGGCCCGCACGGACTTGAACCGTGGACCAAAGGATTATGAGTCCTCTGCTCTAACCAACTGAGCTACAGGCCCGAAAACGTTTACGTATTCCCGCTATCAAGAAAACTGCGCAATTTATCGGAACGTGATGGGTGACGTAGCTTGCGCAGTGCTTTGGCTTCGATCTGCCGAATGCGCTCTCGAGTCACATCAAACTGTTTGCCAACCTCTTCCAAGGTGTGATCGGTGTTCATTTCGATACCGAAACGCATGCGTAGCACTTTGGCCTCACGTGGCGTCAGCGTATCGAGCACATCTTTGGTAATAAAACGCAAGCTTGAAAACAGGGCTGCATCGGTAGGAGCAAGCGTCCCGGAATCCTCGATAAAGTCGCCAAGATGCGAATCGTCGTCGTCACCAATCGGCGTCTCCATCGAGATCGGCTCCTTGCTGATCTTGAGGATTTTGCGGATTTTATCTTCCGGCATTTCCATCTTCTTGGCCAGCGTTGCGGGATCGGCTTCAAGCCCGGTTTCCTGCAGGATCTGACGCGAGATGCGGTTCATCTTGTTGATCGTCTCGATCATATGCACCGGAATACGGATGGTACGTGCCTGATCGGCAATCGAACGGGTGATGGCCTGACGAATCCACCACGTTGCATAGGTCGAGAACTTGTAACCTCGCCGATATTCGAACTTATCCACGGCCTTCATCAGGCCGATATTGCCTTCTTGAATCAGATCAAGGAACTGCAGGCCGCGATTCGTGTATTTTTTGGCAATGGAGATAACAAGTCGCAGATTGGCTTCGGTCATTTCGCGCTTGGCGCGACGCGCTTTGGCTTCGCCCGTCGACATCTGCTTGTTGATGTCTTTCAATTCTTTCAGCGGGATGCCGATGCGACTCTGAAGAGCCAACAACTTCTTCTGTTCTTCCTTGACATTGGGGGCGTTACGCGTGAATACGGAAGCGTAAGGCTTACTTGAGGCTTGGGCCAGCTCATTGTCCACCCAGTCGAGATTCAGTTCGTTACCTGGAAAAACCTTGATGAAATGCGGGCGCGGCATGCGGACGGTATCCACACAAATCCGCTGGATCCGGCGTTCGCACGCTCTGACTTCCTCAACCATGCCACGGACAGAATCGCACAAACGTTCAATGGTCTTCGAAGTAAAGCGGATACCCATCATTTCTTCGGAAATTTTCTCCTGAAACTTAAGATAGGCTTTGTCCTGCGACCCTTTTTTCAGCAACACGCCATGCGCTTTAGTGTAAAGCGCCTTGATTGCCATGAGACGTTCCAGACCTTCTTCCTTGAGCTTTTGCAAAGAAGCAGCTGCAGCAGCCCCCTCAGCGGCCTCGACGTCCTCGGCTTCATCGCTCTCGATTTCAGCCTCTTCATCTTCTGCCAGATCTTCGATAACTTCATCGGCATCATGATTGATTATTCCGTCAATTAGCTCGTCGATCCGCATTTCATCGGACGCGATCCTGTCGGCACAGTCGACAATTTCGGCAATCGTGGTCGGGCAGGCCGAGATAGCTTGAATCATATGCTTCAGACCGTCTTCGATCCGTTTGGCGATTTCGATTTCGCCTTCACGCGTGAGCAGTTCTACCGAACCCATTTCACGCATGTACATACGAACCGGATCGGTGGTGCGACCAAACTCGGAATCCACGGTAGACAGGGCCTGTTCAGCCTGCTCTTCAACATCGGCATCATCCGCCGCCACTGGCGCGGCCGCGTCAGACATGAGTAATGTCTCAGCGTCAGGCGCCTCGTCATAGACCTGAATGCCCATGTCGTTAAACGTGCTGATGATGTTTTCGATCTGCTCAGCATCAACCACATCATCCGGCAGGTGATCGTTGACTTCGGCGTAGGTGAGAAAGCCCCGCTCTTTACCGAGTTTGATCAGCGTTTTAAGCCGCGTCTTGCGCGTTTCATCATCATCCGGCGAAGGCTGATTGCTTATTTGTGCCAATAGCTCGGCTGCTTTAGCCTTTGCTATTTTGTTACTGGTTGCCTTTTCCCTTGCCATGGCCACTTCCCGGTTAGCGTTATACTGGAAAAACCCTAGATTTTATCACAACTTGCGTTGCTTTAATTGGGTCGCCCTTTGGCGCTGAGCGCCTGCAGATATTGCTGTTTTTCTTCGCCCGACAACCCAGCAACGCCGAGTTTGTGTACTTTTTCTTGCAAAATTGCAAAGGCTCTTTTGTTTTCGCCTTCTAAAAGCTGCTTTATTGCGCCTTCAAATTCCGCGTCAATATCTTCTTCGGCAAATGGCTGCCGCATCAACTCGGACGCCGCCTCGCGCAAAATACCCTCGTCTTCATTGCCGCGCAAACGTTCGAGCACGGCCGCATATTCCGGCATCGCACCCTGCGCAGCCAGAATCGTCTGGCACAAGCTCCTGATCGCGCGCGCTTCGGCAACGTTGGCTGGCAAAGCAGCCAAAGGAATGCGCGCCGCGAACTCAGGCTTTTGCAACACCAAACGCAGCAACGGACGCAACAGCGACGGCGCCTGCCTTTGCACCCGCAAAGGCGCAGGCCGGGCTATCGGCCGCAAATCGCACAAGCGCTCAACTTCCGCCTGCGAGAAACCACTGGCCTCGGCCAACCTTTTGACCAACTGCAAGCGCAACAGCGGCGTTTGCAGCCGTGTCAACAAGGGCTTGGCTTCCGCCACCAACCTTGCCCGACCTTCAGCGCTGGTCATATCGCAATGCGAGGCGAGCTCGCGCAACATGAATTCAGAAAGCGGCATCGCCTGCGTAATCAAGCGATCAAAAGCCTCCGCGCCTTGCTTGCGAACAAAACTGTCCGGATCTTCGGTGTCCGGCAAAAAAACAAAGCCGATACTCTTTTGCTCAGGCAAAGCCTCTAGGCTATTCTCCAAGGCTCGCCAGGCCGCTTTTCGCCCGGCATTATCGCCGTCAAAGCAGTAAACGATGCGATCAACCTGGCGCAACAATTTCTGTACATGCGTAGCAGTCGTCGCGGTGCCAAGCGTCGCTACCGCGTTGCCCACTCCATGCTGCGCCAAGGCTACAACATCCATGTAGCCCTCGACAACAATGGCCGTATTCTTTTCGCGCAAAGCGGCACGCGCTTGTGGCAGCCCAAAGACTTCACGCCCCTTTTCAAACAGCGGTGTTTCCGGCGAATTGAGATACTTTGGCTCACCATCGCCCATAACCCGCCCGCCAAAGGCAATCACTTCGCCTTTCTGGTTCATGATCGGAAACATCACACGGTCACGAAAACGGTCATAGAGGCGCCCTTGCTCGTTTTTGATCACCAACCCGGCCTGTTGCAGTTCAACAACACTATAGTCGTCGAACGCAGCCCCCAGATTCTGCCAGCCATCCGGCGCATAACCGATGCCAAATTTTTGTGCGATTTCCCCACTGAGGCCTCGCCCTTTCAGGTAATCAATAGCCGTTGCGGAGAACTTTAGCTGCTCGTAATAGTACTTGGCTGCCCGCGCCATGGCATCGGTCAGGGTCGTAATCCTCGGACCATCGTCCGGCCGCCTGCTCTCCTCTTCCGGCATTTGCATTCCGGCACGACTGGAGAGCTCCTTGATCGCATCAAGGAACCCTAGCCCGGAGTACTCCATCAAAAAACCGATGGCCGTTCCGTGCGCCCCGCAACCAAAGCAATGATAGAACTGCTTGCTCGGGCTAACGGTAAATGAGGGTGACTTCTCGTTATGAAAAGGGCAGCACGCGGCATAATTTGCGCCCGCCTTTTTCAAATGAACATAACCATCGATCAGATCAACGAGGTCGATGCGATGCAAGAGCTCCTGAATATAGGACTCCGGAATCATCGAGGTTTTCCTGACGGCACAAAAGGCCAACGACGATCAGGCGTGCTAAGCGCCGACAAGCCGGGCTTTTACCTGTTTGGAAACCTCTGTCATATCGGCCCGCCCGGCCAATTGCGGCTTAAGAACAGCCATGACCTTGCCCATATCACCCGGGCCAGCAGCCCCTGTCACCGAAACGGCCGCCACGACTGCGGCAAGAATTTCGTCAGCAGAGAGCCCCGCCGGCATGTACGACGCCAGCAGATCGGCCTCAAGCTTTTCGGCATCGACCAGATCGGTGCGCCCTGCCGCTTCAAACTGAGCGATCGAATCACGGCGCTGCTTGAGCATCTTGTCGATAATGGAAATAACCATCGCATCATCAACCGTGATGCGCTCATCCACTTCCTTTTGCTTAATCGCTGCAAGCAACAGGCGGATAGCACCAAGCCGCGCCGTTTCCTTGGCACGCATGGCCGCCTTCATATCTTCCGTGACGCGCTCTTTCAAGGTCATCGAGAGTCTCCTTCTTGTGCGACAACAAGGGTGCCAAAGTGCAAGCTTTTAGAAACACCAAAAGCCGCCCATCGCAAAACGGGCGGCTGATCGGCAATCTGCGATACTGGATTAAAAAAGCTTTGGCGGCAACGTCTGGCTGCGCATGCGCTTGTGATGGCGCTTCACAGCAGCAGCCAGCTTGCGCTTACGCTCAGCGGTTGGCTTTTCGTAAAACTCTCGGGCACGAAGCTCGGTCAACAGACCGGTTTTTTCAACAGTGCGCTTAAAACGGCGAATCGCTACTTCGAACGGTTCGTTTTCTTTCAGACGTATGGCTGGCATTAACTCTATCCTAGATTCAGAGGTCGACAGATTGCAACACAGCCAGACATTATATAAAGGCACGGGACAAACTTCAAGTGTTTTCCTATTTGTTTTTGTTCAGGGACGATACGCACTGCTAAAATGTCGGCCATGCTTATTCTTGGAATCGAATCTTCGTGCGACGAAACCGGGGTCGCGCTGTACAGCACCGCAGCCCCAGGCTCTTTGCTTTCCCACACCCTGCACTCGCAAATCCTGATGCATCGGGAATACGGGGGCGTCGTTCCGGAACTTGCCTCGCGCGACCACATCCGGCGCGCCATACCGTTATTGCGCAAAACACTGGCTGACTCCGGACACAAGCTGGCGGACATCGCCGCCGTTGCCTATACCCAAGGCCCCGGCTTGGCAGGTGCCTTGCTCGTTGGCGCGGCGTTTGCCGAAGGGCTGGCTATCTCGCTAGGCATTCCAACGATTCCGGTACATCACCTCGAAGGCCATCTGCTGTCCCCGCTACTATCGAGCGAACCCCCGCAGTTTCCTTTCGTCGCATTACTCGTCTCAGGCGGCCACAGCCAGCTCATGCGTGTAAGCGGCATTGGCGAGTATCAGCTGCTTGGCGAAACGCTAGACGATGCTGCCGGAGAAGCATTCGACAAAACAGCCAAGCTGCTTGGCCTACCTTACCCGGGCGGCCCGGCGTTAGCCGAGTTGGCGGAACAAGGTCAGGCTGACGCCATCAAATTCCCCCGCCCGATGCTGCACTCCGGCGATCTGGACTTCAGCTTTAGCGGGCTAAAAACCGCAGTATTAACCCGAGTCCGAGAGATCGGATCTCCCGATGACCAGCAACGCGCCGACATTGCTCGTGGTTTTCAAGACGCAATTGTCGAAGTTCTGGTCAAGAAATCAATGCGCGCGGTGAAGGAAAGCGGCTTAAAACGACTAGTCGTGGCGGGCGGCGTAGGCGCCAACCGTGAACTGCGCCGCCAACTTGACTCGCTGGCCAAAAAAGCGGGAATCTCCGTTTTTTACCCGGAGTTAGAATTCTGCACGGACAACGGCGCGATGATCGCGCAGGCTGGGGCACTGCGCTTTCAGGCCGGGCTATCGATCAAGCCCGCAGGTGCTTTTGCTGTGCGGCCACGTTGGCCGCTGGCCGAATTGACAGCCTGATCACCCCTTCTTGCCTGACCCGATCTTCGTTTCCGTGCCCGCCATCAGGCGCTGCAGGTTCTGCCAGTGCTTGCCGATGAGCGCCATCGACATCACCCCGACCGCCACGACCAGCGCATCGCCACCCCACAACAAAAAAGCCACGAGCGGGGCTGCGATCGCCGCAACCAAGGCCGCCAAAGACGAGTAACGCAGAACAAAAGCAACGCACAGCCAGACCCCCAGCGTTGCCACACCAAGCCGGGGATCGAGCGCCAATAGCACGCCGGCAGCCGTGGCGACGCCTTTACCGCCTCTGAAATTGAGAAAAACAGGATACAGATGGCCAAAAAACACGGACATGGCGACCAGACCGATGAACTCCGAGTTGAGGCCATTAGCCGGACAGTAAACATGGGCGACAAATACGGCCAGCCAACCCTTGGCTAGGTCGCCAAACAAGGTCAACGCAGCGGCCGCCTTGTTGCCACTACGTAACACATTGGTTGCACCCGGGTTTTTCGACCCGTAGCTGCGCGGATCGGCAAGACCAAAAATGCGGCTGGAAACCACCGCAAACGGGATCGAGCCAAGAAGATAGGCTAAAACAACGGCAATCAAGGAAATAACAAGACTGGACATGAGTAAATCCCGGGTTCTCGACGGATGAGTGGGTTAAAATGCACACTTTAACGGGCATGATGCTATTGCCCTTTCGACTGATTTTACACTGACCCTGCCTGTCACCCTATGGACATCATTTTTGTCGACGACCTCCGCGTCTCAACCATGATCGGGATTTACCCTCGCGAGAAGGCAATGCCGCAGCCGATTGAAATTTCCTTACAAATAGGAACTTCATTCGCAGGCGCCGGAGCCAGTGATGACATTGGCGACACGATCAGTTACGCTGAAGTTGTTGAAAAAGTACGTGCCGAATTAGCCAAGCAACAGTTTAATCTACTTGAAAAACTCGCTGAATACATCGCGGACCTGGTTCTTAAAGACTTCGGCGCGCCTTGGGTTCGCGTTTCGATCGGCAAGCTCGGATTGATCAGCGGCGTACGGCGTGTCGGCGTCATCATTGAGCGCGGCACGCGAACTGACTAGCCTTTCAAGGCCACGTTCACCACTGCTGGAGCCAGTGCGCGCATGAGATCGTGCGGATGCAGGCCCACCAAAAAGCCACGCCGTCCGCCGTTGATATAGATGAGCGATAAATCAAGGATGCTTTTTTCGATATAGACCGGCATCTTCTTCTTTGTTCCGAACGGACTCGTCCCCCCCACCAGAAAACCGGTATGCCGGTTAGCCACCTCCGGCTTGCAGGGCTCCACTTTCTTGCAACCGATCTGCCTGGCAAGCTCTTTGGTCGATACCTTGCAATCGCCGTGCATCAAAACGATCAACGGCTTGGCCGCTTCGTCCTCCATGACCAGCGTTTTGACCACTGAATGTTCGTCGACGTTAAGTTCTCGCGACGAAACGCTGGTTCCGCCGTGCTCTTCGTAATCGTAAAGATGATTCGAGTGCGCAATGCCGTTCTGACGTAAGAATTTCGTTGCTGGTGTTTCGGGCACATTTTCGGATTTCATGCCAATTCTCCTGAAGCTAATTTCCCGGCGCCAAGCATAACAGAGACACTTTACTTCCAAGCGGCTAGCCGCGCGGGTGATGCGCTGCGTGCAAGGATTTGAGCCGCTCGCGGGCAATGTGCGTGTAGATTTGCGTGGTCGAAATATCGGCATGGCCGAGCAGCATCTGCACTACGCGAAGGTCGGCACCGTGGTTGAGCAGATGCGTGGCAAAAGCATGGCGCAGCACATGCGGAGAAAGCCGACCTGGATCCATCCCCGCCAAGACGGCATAGCGCTTGATCATTTGCCAGAAGGCCTGACGCGTCATCCCCTCACCACGCGCCGTCACAAAACAATCTTCGCTTTGCCGCCCGTTGAGCAGTGCCGACCGCGCTTCTGCAAGATAATCGCGAAGCCAGTCTACTGCCTCCTCACCCAAGGGCACCAAGCGCTCTTTACCTCCCTTGCCGAAGATACGCACCACCCCCATGTCGAAATTGAGCTCGTGCAGTTTCAGGCCAACCAGTTCAGAAACACGCAGCCCCGTCGCATAGAGCGTCTCCAGCATTGCGCGGTCGCGCTGGCCCAAGGTCGTACTAGTCTGCGGCGCCGCCAACAACGCCTCGACCTGCATTTCGGAAAGCACCTTGGGTAGACGCGACGGCTTGACCGGCATGGCAATCTTCTGGGTCGGATCGATGCCAATCACGCCCCGCACCAGCAAATGCTTGTAGAAACGGCGCAAAGTCGAGATGTAGCGCGCCTGAGATGAGGCGCGCAGCGTCTGCGACAGCATGGCAATAAAGCGCATCAATGCAGACTCATCTGCATTGGTTAGGGCGCCGGCCTTTTGCTCGCTCAACCACCTTGAAAAATGAAGAAGGTCGCTGCGATAGCTGGCCAGCGATGCTTTTGCCAAGCCGTCCTCCAGCCACAGGCTATCGCAAAAGAGATCGATCCCGGCGCGATCGGCCTGATCGGCTTCAGCGCTTTTCATGGACGAGCAACCAGCGTTTTACATCCAGCAGAAACCCGCCGCTCTGCCCGGCAAAACCACCTGAACCTGCCGTAGCAACAACCCGATGGCAAGGTACGATAAGCGGCAAAGGATTGGCGCCACAGGCCTGCCCGACTGCACGGGGCGCATTGTGCAACTCTTTAGCCAACTCGCCGTAAGTGCGCGTCTGATGCGCCGGAATGGCAGCAATGCACTGCCAGACACGGCGCTGAAAGACGGTTCCGGACGAACGTAAGGGAAGATCAAAACCCGCATCGGCATCGGCAAAATACGCCCGCAGCTGACACACGGCTGCCGCCGCCAGAGAATTCTTGGGAGGGAGTTCAGCGCACGGACGAAGAAATTCAAACGAGTGGATTTCGCGCTCGTCGCAACGCACGCCGACGCAAAACGCAGGAGCGCGAAGCACCGCGGCAAACGGCAAGGCTGTATGGATCGCCATGCGCTCCAGCTGTACCCGTCCTAAAGAACTCAGCTGCGCACTTGTCCGTCGCCAAACACGATCCACTTCTGACTCGTCAGTCCGTCCAGACCAACCGGGCCACGCGCGTGGATTTTGTCGGTCGAAATTCCGATTTCCGCGCCCAGCCCGTACTCAAAGCCATCAGCAAAGCGCGTCGAAGCATTGACCATCACAGAGGACGAATCCACTTCCCGCAAGAAGCGCATCGCCTTGCTGTAGTTCTCGCTAACGATAGTTTCGGTGTGGTGCGAGCCGTAACGATTGATGTGCTCGATCGCCTCGTCCATTCCCGAAACCACTTTGACCGAAATGATTGGCGCGAGAAATTCGGTAGCGTAATCCTCTTCGCTTGCCGCTTTGGCCTGCGGAACCAGCGCCACCGTCTCGGCACACGCTCGAATTTCAACGCCTTTGGCGATCAGCATGGCAGCCAACGGCGGCAACAAACGAGCGGCAACGGCACGCGCTACCAGAAGCGATTCAGCCGTATTGCAGGTGCCATAACGCTGCGTCTTCGAATTTTCGACGATGGCCAAGGCCTTCTCCGCATCGGCGTCATCATCGACATAAACATGGCAGTTGCCATCCAGATGCTGAATCATCGGCACGCGCGACTCGGCCAGCAGGCGCGAAATCAAGCCCTTGCCACCGCGCGGCACGATCACATCGACGTATTCACGCATCGTAATCAGTTGGCCAACCGCTGCGCGATCGGTCGTATCGACCACCTGCACCGCATTAGCCGGCAAGCCGGCGGCCGCCAAGCCCTCATGCACCAGAGCAGCGATAGCACGATTGCAGCAAATCGCCTCTGAGCCACCGCGCAGAATGGCCGCATTACCCGATTTGATGCAGAGAGCGGCCGCATCAGCAGTCACATTCGGACGGGCTTCGTAAATTATCCCGATAACGCCCAACGGGACGCGCATCTTGCCGACCTGAATGCCGCTCGGACGGAATTTTAGGTCGCTGATCTCGCCAACCGGATCGGACAAGGAGGCAATCTGCTCTACACCGTCGGCCATGGCCGAGACGTTTTTTTCTGAAAGCGTTAAGCGATCAAGCATGGCCGGATCCAGCCCGGCAACGCGCGCAGCGGCCAAATCCTCCTGATTGGCAGCAATCAGCGCAGCCGTTTCACGACGGATGGCGGCCGCGATACAGAGCAGCGCCCGGTTTTTTGCGTTACTATCCGCCCGAGCCATGGCGCGCGAAGCATCACGCGCCTGCCGGCCTACTTTTTGCATGTATTGCTGGATATCCATAGCTACCCTGACAATTGGGTCAAAACCTAATTATAGCCATCGATTAAGTAAAACCTGAATTGAACCAATCAAAAGAAATATAATCTCATCGCTGTCGGATCCAGCCATTGATATGACCATGAACCAAAAACTGATTATCCCTGCTGAAGTTAAAGTCTGTGCCACCTGCAGTTATTGGGATGGCGAGCGAAAAATTGACCCCGAGCTTGGCATTGTCGTGGTGGCAGAATCCTGCGAAGGCGAATGCCTAGTGCAAGGCAAGTGCTGCCAGGGCCTTAACGACGAAGGCGAGTGGCGGGACGATTGCCTTTGGGAACATCTAGCGCCGGATGACGACGCCGAAAAAAGCAGCGAAACCAGCAAGAAATAACCATCACCCAGCCATCGCCCGACGAGGCGCCTGTACGCTCTCAGTTATTCCCTTCAGCCAAGCTTATGGAAAGGCCAAGGCGCAGAAACTCATCCCATACATCCCCGGCTCCGGCGGCTCCTTTGATCATGGCGTCAATCCGGGCGGCATGACGCAAGGCAAGATTCGCCTGCTTGCTGCTGATTCGCTGTAAAGCGCGCTTGAACAGCGACTGGCGCGGCCCCCATACACGGGCATCCTTGAGCAACAAATCAACCGGCTGACCGCCGGCCATACCGACCCTGACCTGCGCCAGGGCACGCACCTCCTCGGTCATCGCCCAAAGAATCAACGGTGACGGCTCACCTTCTTGCTGCAAACCATCGAGCGTCCGGGTCAGACGGGCCACATCACCCAACAACAAGGCCTCGCGCAGCCCATCCAGATCGTAGCGAGCGACATTGAGCACCGACTCTTGAATCTGCTGCAAGGAAATATTGCCCACCGGAAAAAGAAGTCCGAGCTTGAGGATTTCCTGATGCGCAGCCAACAAGTTGCCTTCAACACGCTCGGCAATGAAGCGTAAGCCTTCGCGATCAGCGCTTTGCTGCTGACGTTGCAGACGGCCGGCAATCCAGGCCGGCAGTTCAGCCAGATTTGGAGGTATCAGTTTTACGGCGACACCGGCTTCCGCCAGAGCCTTCAACCAAGCGGCTTTTTCTTCTGTCCACTCGAGCCCGGGTAACGTAACCAACAGTAAGGCGTCCGGCGACTGGCGAGCACAATAGTCCTGTATTGCTGCACTACCTTCACGCCCGGGTTTTCCGGTCGGGATGCGCAGATCAATCAACGTACGCCCGCCAAACAGCGACATATTTCCCGCGGCATGATGCAGTTCCACCCAGTTAAAGCCGGCAAGTCCCGTTAGCACCTTGCGCTCGTCGAAGCCACGCCGCCGAGCGGCCGCGCGTATAGCATCGGCGGCTTCAATTACCAGCAAGGGATCGTCGCCATAGACGACGTAAACCGGTTTCAGCTCACGTTCAAGATGGGCCGCCAGTTGCTCGCCCTTCAGTTGCATTGCCGGATTACTCCATGCTCGGCGTGGAAGGCTTGGTCATCGAGAGGCGACGCATCAACTGCTGCACCAAGTCGTTCTCCATGTCGCGCCAGAGCAGTTCTTCCTCCTGCGTTTTCGCCAGAACGTCCGAATCGGCATAAGTAACATCCCGATTCAACTCGATCACACCCGGCGCAACCAGATCGCGCCCCTTGTCATCAACAACGCGATAGCCGTAGCGATAGCGCAGGCGCTTTTCACGCACGCGGCCAGAGCCGGAAAGCGAGAGGATGATTGGCTCCTTGGCTTCGGCCGTCTGCCAAAAGGTTGCCTGCGCATCCTTTGCCGAATCGGCCAGCCGGGTTCCCGAGGCGCGAATCTGGCGCTTGAGTCCGGCGCCGATCACCGAAACATCGGGTACTCCAATATAAATACTCTCGTAAGGCAGCGAATACGAACCACGCAACTGGAAGCCACAGGCGGTGAGCGCCAGCGACAAAACAACGACGACCGAATGGAATATTGCCCGCATGGCGCGTATCCCTACCCTTAAACCACGATATTAACCAGCCGACCCGGAACGACGATCAGCTTTTTCGGCGCATTGCCTTCAAGGTGCTTTTGCGCCGCTTCGCTAGCCAGCGCAGCCACTTCGATCGCTGCCTTATCTGCACCGGCCGGAACGCGCAAGCTGCCACGCAGTTTGCCATTAACCTGCAGCATCAGCTCGATTTCGTCCTGCACCAAGGCAGACGGATCAACTTTCGGGAAAAGCTGTTCACCAGCGGTTTGCCCTGGCTTCAGTTCAGCAAAAAGCGCTTCGCAGGCATGCGGCACGATCGGGTAGAGCATCAACGCCACTGCTTCCAGCGCTTCCTGCTTGACGGCACGGGCCATCGCCGAATCATCGCCTAACTTGGCAAAGGCATTAAGTAGCTCCATCACCGCGGCAATCGCCGTGTTGAATTGTTTACGCCGCCCATAATCGTCGGCCACTTTGCCGATCGCCTGATGCAGTTGACGACGGAAGGCCTTCAACTCGGCGCTTAGCTCACCTCCGGCATAGCGCACCACCACGCCCGCCGAGACATGCTCGAAAACGATCCGCCACAGGCGCTTGAGGAAGCGGTATCCGCCTTCAACACCGGCGTCCGACCACTCCAGCGACTGATCGGGGGGCGAAGCGAACATGATGAACAGGCGCGCCGTATCGGCACCGAACTGGTCAATCAGAGCCTGCGGATCAACGCCGTTATTCTTGGACTTGGACATCTTCTCGGTGCCGCCGATCACCACCGATTGGCCGTCAGAGCGCAAAGTAGCGCCGGTCGCACGACCACGCTCATCATGAACAACATCGACATCAGCCGGGTTGATCCACTCTTTCTTGCCGTTTGCCGCTTCACGATAGAAAGTCGGGGCGACGACCATGCCCTGCGTCAGCAAGTTGGCAAAGGGCTCGCCGAATTGGCTGTCGCCGAACAGGCCAACATCGCGCATCAGCTTGGTCCAGAAGCGCGAATAGAGCAGGTGCAGGATGGCGTGCTCGATGCCGCCGATGTACTGGTCGATACCGCCCTTGCACCAATAATTGACGCGCTCATCGACCATCGCCTGGTCGTTATCCGGGCAGCAGTAGCGCAGGAAGTACCACGAGGATTCGACGAAGGTATCCATCGTATCGGTCTCACGGCGCGCCGGCTTGCCGCATTTCGGGCAGCTGCATTCATAAAACGACGGCATCTTGGCCAGCGGACTGCCGGCACCGGTGACCGTCACGTCTTCCGGCAAAACGACTGGCAGTTGCTCGTCCGGCACCGGCACGTCGCCGCAGTCCGGGCAATGGATGATCGGAATCGGGCAACCCCAGTAGCGTTGGCGCGAAATGCCCCAGTCGCGCAGGCGGAACTGCACTTTTTTCTCGCCGAGGCCTTGCGCGGCCAAATCGGTGGCAATGGCGTGGACCGCTGCCTTGTAGGCAAGACCGGTGTATTTGCCTGAGTTGACGCAGTAGCCGTCCTTGGTGGCATACCACTCTTCCCAAGCGTCAGTCGAGAACACCTTCTCGCTACCATCCTTGTCTTTTTCACCAATAACCTGCGTGATCTTCAGGCCGTACTTTTTGGCAAAAGCAAAGTCGCGCTCATCGTGCGACGGCACGGCCATCACGGCGCCGTCACCATAGCCCATCAACACGTAGTTGCCGACCCACACTTCGACCTTCTCGCCAGTCAGCGGATGGGTGACGAAGATGCCGGTCGGCATGCCCTTCTTTTCCATCGTTGCGATATCGGCTTCGGCAACACCACCCTGCTTGCATTCCTCGACGAAAGCCGCGAGTTCGGGATTGTTCTTCGCAGCGTAGGTGGCGAGCGAATGCTCGGCGGCGACGGCGACGAAGGTCACGCCCATGATCGTGTCGGCGCGCGTGGTGAATACCCAGAGCTTCTCAGCCTTGCCGTCGAGCTCATAGGGGAAAGCGAAACGCACGCCCTCGCTCTTGCCGATCCAGTTCTTCTGCATCAGCTTGACCTGCTCCGGCCAGCCTTCCAGTTTGTCCAGATCGGCCAGCAACTCCTCTGCGTAGGCCGTAATCTTCATGTAGTACATCGGGATTTCACGCTTCTCGACCAGCGCGCCCGAACGCCAACCGCGTCCGTCGATCACTTGCTCGTTGGCCAGCACCGTCTGATCGATCGGATCCCAGTTAACCGTGCCGAAACGCTTGTAAATCAAGCCTTTTTCGTAGAGACGGGTAAATAACCATTGTTCCCAACGGTAGTAATCCGGCTTGCAGGTCGCCACTTCGCGCGACCAATCGATGGCAAAGCCAAGACGGTTAAGCTGCCCCTTCATGTATTCGATGTTGGCGTAAGTCCATTTGGCCGGCGGCACGTTGTTCTGGATCGCCGCATTCTCGGCCGGCATCCCGAAGGCGTCCCAACCCATCGGCTGCATGACGTTGAAGCCCTGCATCTTGTGGAAACGCGCCAGCACGTCGCCAATCGTGTAGTTGCGCACATGCCCCATGTGCAGCTTGCCCGACGGGTACGGGAACATCGACAGGCAGTAGTATTTGGGTTTGCTAAGGTCCTCGACAGCAACAGCGGCACCGGTCTTGTTCCAGTGCGCCTGCGCGGCGAGTTCGATTTCTTGGGGCTGGTATTTTTCCTGCATGGCGGACTCAGGTCTGAAATGAACTAAACCGCAGATTATACGCGGATTAACTTATCAAACCGGCGCTCGAAGCAAGTGAAAGCGGGCTTCCGCTGTCTCGTTTGCCGCTTACAAGCACCTGCTTTGCTATGGCTCGCCAAAATTGCGCAGGAATCAAGGCAGCAAGACCTTCATTACTTCTCCACTGACGCCAATCGACAGCCCTCGCGCCATCATCACGGCAAGTAAATTGAACCCTAAGCAAGCGTTGTCCTCTATCAGCAAGAGAGGAACTATTTTGATCAAAACCAGCAAGCGCAGCGAAGCCCGGATACAATGCGCGCTTTCCGGCAAAGCTGACAAGACAGCGCACCAAAATATTTTGCGCCGGAAACTGAACGAGATGTCGCCTTGATTAACGCCAAAACCTCACCACCATTCATCACCGATACGCAGCAGCGCCCTCTGCGGGACTTGCGCATTTCGGTCACCGATCGCTGCAATCTGCGCTGTACCTACTGCATGCCGCGCGAAATTTTCGGCAAAGACTTCGTTTTCCTGCCGCGTGACGAACTGCTCGACTTTGAAGAAATCGAACGCGTTGCCCGGCTGTTCGTGCAACTGGGCGTGCACAAGATTCGCTTGAGCGGCGGCGAGCCGCTGATGCGACACGGCATCGAGCGCCTGATCGAAAAACTGGCAAAACTGACGGATATCGACGGCCAACCGGTCGATATCGCCCTCACGACCAACGGCGTAATGCTCGCCAAGAAGGCGCAAACACTCAAGGACGCCGGACTTTCGCGCTTGACCGTCAGTCTCGACGGTCTTAGCGACGAAACCTTCAAACGCATGAGCGACTCGGCGACTTCCGTCGCCACTGTGCTCGACGGCATCAGCAGCGCACAGGCCGTTGGCCTAAGGCCAGTTAAAGTCAACATGGTCGTCAAGCGTGGCGTGAATGAGCACGAAGTCATCCCGCTGCTCAATCACTTCCGCCACACCGGCATAATCCTGCGCTTTATTGAATTCATGGATGTCGGCTCGACCAACGGCTGGCGCATGAACGATGTGCTCACGGCACAGGAAATCCTTGAAAGCATCCAAGCCCACTACCCGATCCAAGCGATCGCCCCCAACTACAACGGTGAAGTCGCCAAGCGCTGGGCGTTTAATGATGGCAGCGGCGAATTCGGCATCGTCGCCTCGGTGACGCAGGCGTTCTGCCACGACTGCAGCCGACTCCGTCTGTCGACTGATGGCAAGCTATTTACCTGCCTGTTTGCCACCAACGGCGTGGATCTGCGCGATCCGCTCCGGCGCGGCGCCGACGACGAAGCCCTGCGACAACTGATCACCCGTACCTGGGCGCAACGGACCGATCGATATTCGCTCGATCGCCACGACGGCAAAGCGCTGCCCGGCAGAAAAATCGAAATGTCTTATATTGGCGGCTAGCTGCTGAAGACAGCCACAGCATTCAGCCATCTGCTTGAAGCAGGCGCCTCGCGCTGACTCATCCGAAAAAAGCAATTAGCCACGGCGCGCCGTGTTCGCCGTGGTTGAACTGAGTCTTTTAGATTCATTGCCGCACAAGCGGCGAGCTTTGCCGCCCGCGTCGACCCACGCCTTGCAATGCGTTGATTTTTCAGCACTTAGAATAGTGGCACGCGCCTTGCGTCGGCTTACTCCCCAAACATACAAGGAGCGAGCCATGAAAGTCGAACAGTCAAACGTGACAATGAAGGCCTGTCACGAGTTCTCCAGCGAATGCGAGGTCAATTTCAAGTTCGAAAGCAGTTTCAAAAGCGTTCTTGGCGGGGTATCGCAAACCGCTGAAACAACGGAAATTGGCAAAGCGGACGAACAGGCGCGATTGCTTCTGATGCTCGACGCACTGATCGCACGCATTCTGGACTTCATCTCAGGCAACAGCCGGGCGCAAGTCACCGATGTGCAGGAAATACTGAAAACGAACTGCGCACCACCAGCACAAAGCGACGCCCCCGCAAACCGGAACAGCGAAATGAAGTGGAGCAGCGAATTCACGGAAAGCATCCGCGAAAACGAAAGCAGCAATTTTTCATCCACAGGAAAGATCAAAACGGCCGACGGCCGTTCGCTCGACTTCAAGCTCGAGCTCTCCATGTGTCGTGACTTTTCGTGCGAACGGAAAATTGAAGACAGCGGGACAATCGCCCTGCGCGATCCACTGATCATCAATTTCAACGGTAAGGCCGTCGAACTTTCTGGCAAGCGCTTTTCCTTTGACCTCGACGTTGACGGCAAGACCGAGTCAATGTTCGGCCTTGGCTTGAACAGCGGCTATCTGGCCATTGACAACAACAACGATGGTCTCATCAACGACGGCTGCGAATTGTTCGGCACGCGCTCCGGCAACGGTTTTGCCGATCTGGCAAAACTCGACAGTGACGGCAATCACTGGCTGGACGAAGCCGATGCAGGCTTCAATGCCTTGCGCGTATGGCAACACGACGCATCCGGCCAAAGCCAGCTGAGCAGCTTGCGCGACAAGGGCGTCGGCGCGCTCTATCTGGGCTCAACGGAAACGCCATTCACCCTTACCGACAAGGAGAACCGTACGCTGGCGCAAGTCCGTGCGAGTGGCATTTACTTGATGGAAAATGGTGCCGTCGGCAGCCTGCAGCAGGTTGATCTGGCGGTTTAACGCCGACAAGGCCAACTGGCTCAGCAGCTTTTTCCCATCGCGGCGCAAACTACTGAGCCAGACGCCGTAATGACAGACGGGTCAGGTGTAGAATAAGGCGAGAATATGAGCAAGCGCTCATTGATTCGGCCCGCAACCCGCATGGAATGGACGCTTTGGCTACCACTGCCCGGACAGCAAGGAAAATAGAGCCTCTCCGGACACTACGCCTCAAGACGGCCGTTTCATGAGCCTTCCAGACCGATCGGCGATTTCTTGAGGAGCACGTCATGCTAGTCAGGCTCACTTCAAACGCCTCAGGCGAAATCATCATGTTCGCCGAGCATCTGCACACCCTGTTCAAGATTATTGACAAGGAATGCACTGCGCGCGGTGTTTTTACCAAGGAGCAACTCCCCGACGCGATTGCCAAACTGCGTCAGGCGATCGACAAAGAAAAAGTGGAGCTGCACGAAGCCGAGCGCAAGGCGCACGAAGACCATGAATCCGACAAGGTCAGCATCCACCTCTGCCAACGTGCTCTCCCCTTGATTCACATGATGGAATGGACGCTGAAAGAAGGTGGCTTCATTCTCTGGGAATGCGACAAGGAGTTCTGACACAAGCACCGCCGGGCATCAAAAGCGTGCCAAAGCGTTCAGCAAAATTCTGCTGCTAGCCCAATTTTAAGTTTCGGGCAGGAAGCTCAACTCCTCAATCATCGACACCCTTGGCGGATCGGGCAAGACACGCCGACTTCATTCGCTCGAGCGCCGCTTCAAGCGTCGTCCGTGTGCAACCAAAGTTGAGCCGCACCCAGCCCGGCAAGCCGAAATCGGCGCCATTCGACAAGCCCACGCCCGCCTCTTCGAAAAACTGCGCCGGATTGGCAACGCCGAGTCCGCGCGCATCAATCCACGCCAAATAGGTCGCCTCAACCCTCGTCATTGCGAGTCCGGGCATCGTCGCAACAGCAGCTTCAACAAGATCACGATTCCTCCGCAACACATCGATCAAGGCGGCGCGCCAGTCTTCGCAATCGCGATAGGCCGCCTCCGCAGCCGTCAAACCGAGAACATTCACCTCCGCCACAATGCCGCGCATCACCCCCATAAAGCGACGACGCAGCGCGGGATTGGAAATCACGCCGAAAGAACAACAGAGGCCGGGAATATTGTGACTTTTCGATGGTGCCATCAGCGTAATGCAGCGCTCGCCGATTTCCGGATCGACAATGGCCATCGGCGTGTGCTTGCAACCGGCCTCAAGAATCAGCCCGCAATGTATCTCGTCGGAGCAAACAATTAGATCATGGCGCTTGCAGAACGCCGACAAGTTAGCCAACTCTTCAGCACTCCAGACACGGCCGACCGGGTTGTGCGGGTGACAAAGCAGCAAGAGGCGAGTAGTAGGTGTCAGAGCGGCTTCCATCGCCGCGAAATCCCAGCCCCAGCGATTGTCAGCGAGCGCCAGCGGCACTGCCGCCAGTTTCTTGCCCGATAATACAGGCGCCGATAAAAACGGCGGATAAACCGGCGTAGCCGTAATGACATCCCCATCCACCGCCCGACAAGCGACGTTAAGCCCGGTCACAATGCCGGGCAGCCAGACGAGCCATTCAGGTTCCACAGCCCATCCGTATTCGCGCTGCAAAGAGGCGAGGACGGCGTCGACCAGTTCTGGCCGTGGTACCGGGTAACCCAGGCACCTCTCAGCGATGCGTTGCTCAAGGGCAGCCAGCACCGCCGGCGGCGCCGCAAAGTCCATATCCGCCACCCACAACGGCAACACGTCACGCCCGGCGTATCTGTTCCATTTAAGCGAATCGCCGTTACGGCGATCGAGTGGCTTGTCAAAATCGTATTCAGTCACGCTGTCTTTCAACGACTTGCTCCTCTTATTACTGTGATCCAAACCATAACAACATGGCCGGCACGCGCCACAAGCCCCTACGCCAAAAACAGCTTGTAGGCAGGGTTATCCGTTTCGTTCCAATGTGCGTAGCCAAGGTTTTTCAAGAACTCCTTGAATTGCTTCATCTCCGCAGGCGGCACCTGCATGCCGACCAGTACGCGCCCGTAATCGGCGCCGTGATTACGGTAATGGAACAGGCTGATGTTCCAGCCGGAACTCATCTGGCTGAGGAAATTCATCAAGGCGCCGGGGCGCTCGGGAAACTCGAAACGATAGAGGATTTCGTGATCCACCTTCGGCGAGTGGCCGCCGACCAAGTGGCGGACGTGCGACTTGGCCATCTCATCTTCGGTCAGATCGAGCGTGGCGTAGCCATTTTTGCGCAGTTGCTCGACAAGCTTGAGTGATTCGGCGCGTGAACTCGCCTGGACGCCGACAAAAACGTGCGCCTCCTTGACGTCGTTGAAGCGGTAGTTGAACTCGGTGATGTGACGCGCGCCGATCAATGACAGGAATTTTTTGTAGGCGCCGGGCTTCTCGGGCAACGTTACCGCCAGCACCGCTTCGCGTTGCTCGCCGATCTCGGCGCGTTCAGCGACGAAACGCAGGCGGTCAAAATTCATGTTGGCACCCGAGGCGATGGCCACCAGCGTCTTGTCCTTCAGCTTATGCTGCGCGGCGTAGGCCTTGGCACCCGCCACTGCCAGCGCGCCGGCCGGCTCAAGGACGGCGCGCGTGTCTTCAAAGACGTCCTTGATCGCCGCGCAAATGGCGTCGGTATCGACCAATACCATTTCGTCAACGTACAACTGGCACAGGCGGAAGGTTTCTTCGCCAACGTACTTCACCGCTGCGCCATCGGCGAACAGGCCGACCTGCTTCAGTCGAACGCGCTTGCCGGCTTGCAGTGACTGGGTCATGGCGGCGGCATCGACAGCTTCGACGCCGATGATTTTGGTCTCCGGGCGCAGACGCTTGACGTATGCCGCGACGCCGGAAATCAGCCCGCCGCCGCCGACGCAACAAAAAACGGCGTGGATCGGTTTCGGGTGCTGACGCAGGATTTCCATACCAATCGTCCCCTGCCCGGCGATAACTTCCGGATCGTCAAAGGGATGGACGAAGGTCAGCTTTTGCGTCTTTTCCAGTTCCAGCGCGTGCGCGTAGGCTTCGTCATAGGAGTCGCCGGCCAGCACCACTTCACCACCACGGTTGCGTACCGCCTGGATCTTGATTGCCGGCGTCGTCGTCGGCATGACGATGACTGCCCGGCAGCTGACCTTGGCCGCCGACAGCGCCACACCCTGCGCGTGATTGCCCGCCGAGGCGCAGATCACGCCACGTTTTAAGCGTTCCGGCGACAGTTGGGCGATCTTGTTGTAAGCCCCGCGCAACTTGAAGGAAAAAACCGGTTGCATGTCTTCGCGCTTGAACAGGATCGGGTTGCCGATACGCGCCGAAAGGTTAGGCGCCGGGTCGAGCGGCGTTTCTACGGCAACGTCGTAGACCTGCGCATTGAGAATTTTTTCGAGGTAATCCGGATGCATGGCGGCTCAGTATCGGCTGGGAAAGCGACGATTCTAGCAGCAGCGCCCGCTGGCGCGGGTACTAAAAAGCCTCGGGAAGTCTTGCTCCCGAGGCTTTTGCAAAGCTTGGTTGATCAAATCCCCCGGTCGTTGGGCGTCTGGATCAGCTGCTGCAAAATTTCACTCATCGGCAGATTGAGACTCTTGCCCAGCGGCGGAATCGGCGCCATGAACCACTTGTCGTAAATGCGGGCAAACTCGCCGTTCTGCATCAAGCCGACCAGCGTTTCATCGACCAGCTTCTTGAACTCCGGGTCGTTGCGCCGGAGCATGATGCCGTAGGGTTCAACCGCGTAGCTTTCCTCAAGATGGACCAGTTTGTAGGCATCTGCCTCCGGGGTGTTGATCAGCAACCCCTGTAGCAAAACATCGTCGAGCCCCAATACGTCGGCACGGCCATCGAGCAGCTGGCGTAGCGAATCGTCGTGATCGCGCCCGAGCCGGTAGTTGAGAAACAGGCCCTGACGCGCCGCCGCCGATTTGATATAGATGTCTGAGGTTGTTCCCGAGGTGGTCACTACGACCTTGCCCTTCATGTCATGGATCGAGCGAATGCCAGAGTCCTTGCGCACCAGCGCCTTGATGCTGGCAGCGAAAATGGTGGCGCTGAACGCCACGTAACGCTGACGCTGGATGGTATTGGTTACCGAGCCGCACTGCAGGTCAATTGTCCCGGACTCAATCATCATTTGCCGGTTTTCCGAAGTGGTTGGCACCTGCACGACGTTCAGATCCGGCACGCCGAGCTTTGTCTTGACGGTCTCAACAACATGCCTGCACAGTTCCATCGAGAAACCAATGGCAACTCCATCGGCGTCGAGATAGGAAAAAGGGACCGATGCCTCCTGGTGGCCAATATAAACCGCACCGAGACCGCGGATTTTCTCCAGCGTGTAGGATTTCTTTTCCTCTGCGTTCGGCGTTCCCGCGCCGAGCAACAGGCCAATGGCCAACAGTAGCGCGTAGCATTTTCTATTAATTGTCATCACGTTCACCGTCCTTTCGACACAGCACGATCACTTTCGCGCACGATCAGCCACTGTCCGTTCTCTTTGCGCCACTCCAGCATCCTCTCGCTCGTATCACGATAATTCGCCGTCGAGTAAAGCTGACGGAACTCGACCGTCACCGCATCAGGCGAAGCCGAACGTACGACAGGCGTTTGAATCTCGATACGGATATCCTTCGCCTTGGTAATTCGCTGCTCGCGCTGCTGCGCCCAATCCTCGCGCGTCACGCCACCTTCCGGCACAAAGCTCGGCGCGTAATAGCCCAGATACGCCTTCACGTCACGCCCGGCCCAGGCACTCGCCCAAGCGGTAGTGCGTTTCAGAATCTCGGAATCCAAACTTCCCTGCTGGGAATTCTTTACCGCCTCGGCCGGCGTCGCCACCAAATCAACCACGGGCTGCGGACGATTGCCAATAAAGCTGTTGCTCGTCCCTTCCATCATTTCCTTGGCCTTGCGCCCCAGCGCTTCACGGTCAAGCGTCGTATCCAGCGGCGTGACGGGAGGACACAACTGCGCCAGATCAACCGGCGTAAAGTCATCGGCATCGGGCGAGTTGTCGGAATCGACGCGTTTTAAACCCAGCGTTTCAAGCAGGCGCCCCATACCGGCATAGCTGCGCAGGTAGGCGATCGACAAATCCACGTCGGCATTGACCTGCGAACGTCGCGCATCAAAGTATTCGTTCTGGGTGTTGAGCAGATCGAGCAAGGTGCGCTGCCCGATATTGAACTGGTCGCGATACGCCGTCCGCGTCTTTTCAACCAGATTGACCTGCAGGCCAATAAAGGAAAGCTGGTCGTTCAGGCGAATCGTATCGTTAAAGGCAATCGCCAAAGTCTGCCGCATGTCGCGACAGGCTTTTTCGCGCAAATCGAGAGAAATATTCTTGCGTTCGCGGTACTGGCGGCTACGCGCGATATCAGAACCGCCGTTAAACAGATTGAACGAAGCACGGAGTTCCACACGATCATTGTCTCGATCACCATTGTCGAGGTAATTACTGAAGTTATCCTTGCGTGCCACCAGCTCAAGCCGCGGCATGAACGCCGACCGACTCCCTTGCAGCTCATATTGAGCCGCTTCAATATTTTCGACGCTCGCCCGCAAAGCAGGATTGTGCTTCAGCGCATCGCCCAACGCGGCATCCGCCGTTTTCGGAAGCGCCTTGGACAGCTCTGCCGGCGCATACATCACTTTGGCCGGCTGCTCGCCAACAACCCGCATATAGCGCGCTGATACATCATGCAGATTGGCATAGGCGGTCGTCAGATTAACGTCAGCCAGCGCCAGACGACTGGCCGCCTGCTCCACATCGACCCGTTTGCCCACACCCGATTCGGCGCGTTGCCGAAGTTGGTTGTAAGCCGCCTGATGCTGAATGTAGTTTTCTTCCGCAAGAAAAACATGGTAGCGATAACGCACGACATCCATATAGGCACGCCCGGCTTCAAGCGCGACGTTTTCCGACGTATCAAGCAATTCAAAATAACGCACCAGCTTCGCCTTGCCGAGCCGTTTTACTTCGCTGTAGGTGGCAAAACCGTCGAAAATCATCTGCCGCAGATTAACCCCCGTTTCGTTGCTACGGTAAGACAAATCCGTATTGACGTCCCGT
>RRZU010570422.1_pt1 | contig 23783 bp, 23 predicted proteins | sample 2165561 | NCBI WGS metagenome assembly RRZU01 (sample SAMN10456909, study PRJNA506462) | wastewater metagenome | isolation source: wastewater sludge | place: USA: Moscow, Idaho | reverse complement strand
GGAAAAGGCGAGGAGATTCGCCGTCGTTTCACGGACGTCATCCGTGATGACATCGGTGTGACGCGTTGCCCTACGGACGTTCAGGCGTTTGTGGGGCACGCGCTTGTAAGCTGGCCTCGTGAAGAATTTTGAAGAACTATTCGATGAGCTGAGCCGTAAGGCTGTGGAGCGTCCCGAAGGATCGGGCACCGTGGACGAACTGGATGCGGGAATCCATGCGATCGGCAAGAAGATCGTGGAAGAGGCCGGAGAGGTCTGGATCGCCGCCGAGTATGAAAGCGACGAGTCCCTCGCCGAGGAAGCCTCCCAGCTGCTCTATCATCTCCAGGTCATGCTCATCGCCCGTGGCCTCACCCTTCAAGACGTCTACCGCTACCTCTAGGATTTTCATGCTTCGCATTGCTGTACCCAACAAGGGTTCCCTCTCCGATCCCGCGTGCCAAATGCTCGTGGAGGCCGGATACCGCCAGCGCCGTGGCGGGCGTGAACTCGTTCTGACCGACGAGGTCAACAACGTCGAGTTCTTCTTCCTGCGTCCGCGTGATGTGGCCGTGTACGTCGGTGCCGGTACTGTTGACGTGGGCATCACCGGCCGTGACCTGCTCATCGATTCGGGTGCTCCTGCTATCGAGCACCGCGCGTTGGGCTTCGCCCGATCCACCTTCCGTTTCGCCGCCCCTAAGGGCACCTGCTCCAGCCTCGAAGATATTCGCGGCAAGCGTGTGGCCACCGCCTACGATGGTCTCGTGCGCAAGTACCTTGCTGAGCAGGGCATCGAGGCCACCGTCGTGCACCTCGACGGTGCCGTAGAATCCTCCGTGCAGCTCGGCGTTGCCGATCTTATTGCCGACGTGGTGGAGACTGGATCTACGCTGCGCGCCGCGGGTCTCGAAGTGTTCGCCGATCCTATCCTCAAGTCCGAGGCCGTGCTCATTTGCCGTGACGGCGTGGAGCCCAAGGGCTTGACCACGCTGGACCGCCGCCTCGAAGGCGTGCAGGTGGCTCGTCACTACGTGGTGTTCGATTATGACTGCCCGGTGGAGCACCTCGACGAAGCTGCAAAGCTGACTCCCGGCCTGCAGTCGCCCACCGTGTCTCCTCTTCACGAGGAGGGCTGGGTTGCTGTGCGCGCCATGGTTAAGCGGGACGTGACCAACCAGATTATGGATGGTCTCTACGATGTGGGTGCCCGTGGCATCATCGTCACGCCGATCCTCGCGTGCCGTGTGTGATTGATTCTTGCTGGAAGGCCTGTGCTTTCTAGCTGGTGATTGTGGATGGGGGCCCCGCTGATGCGGGGCCCCCATTTTTATATGCGGCCGTCCAGGCGCGGATTTCTTCGGTGAGTTCAGTGAATTTGGCGAATGTGGTGGTGCATCGTCGTCGTTTATTATCCGGAAAAACGCCGCGCTAGACGTTTTACTCGTCGATTGCTTCTGAAATGCTTGCTGTTAGTTGGGGCCAGGGACCGCCGAGATCACGCAAGCTAATAGAAATCTGACTGTTGCGCGGAGTGAAACTCGTGACGCCATAGGCAATGGGGACATCGCCGGTCTCAAAAACTGTCGATGTCATGGCCATAATCGGTTCCTCCTCAGGAATACCGAGCGCCAACGAGACGTCCTTATCCGCGCGCGATAAACGCACAACCAGGTCATTACGGATCAGTTCAACACCATATTTCTGCTCAATAAACTCATACAGAGAGCCCTCGGAAAAATCATGCTTGAGCACACCAGAAAAACGTTTCCGAGGAAGCCAGGTCGTTGAACACTGCTGAAGAATACCGTTGACATAGCGGATCCGACTCAGCTCAACTAGTACCGCCGATTCCGGTTCTCCAAGGATCTCAGCTGCCTCCGGGTTGACAGCAATCTTGTTGGCTAGAACACGGCTCGTCACAGTCCGCCCGGCCTCCAACTGTTGCCGATAGAAGCCAATGACTCGATTAGCAAAAGATTCGGTAAAAACTCCCGCCCGTTTAGGATCGGTAACAAACGTGCCACGACCCTGCTCCCTCACTAATAAACCTTCGTCAATGAGTTCTTCCACAGCACGCCGGAGCGTAATACGTGAGATGCCGAACTCGGCACACAACTCTGGCTCCGTGGGCAGTTGATCACCGGGGGAGGACTCACGAACACGACGAACAAGCACATCACGAACGGCAACATATTTAGGTGTACGTGTGCGCACGATGCTCCTTTGCTCTCATGCCAGACCATTGACAAGATGCCGTTGGCGAGGAAACGGCGATGTATCTCATGGGTTACTACACCTTTTAAGACCGCCGTCTAAAACATCATACAGCACATGATGAATATTCGTCCTTGAAAATTCTCAAATATTCGTGAACCATTTCGGTAGCGGGAGTTTTGGCCACGAGCTACTCTTGCTTATACATCATAACGTTATAACGAATCGGAGGATCGTATGACGGATTCACAAGCATCGGGCAATGTAGCCCGACTTGCCGCTTCACGCATCCAGTTCACCGACGACGAACTGGATTGGAAGAGCGCTATTCGCCTCGCTGGCAAGCCCCTCGTTGATGAGGGCGCTGTCACGGACGCCTATATCGAGGATGCCATTCGGATTGCGGAAGAAAAAGGCCCGTACTTCGACTTGGGGCGTGGCATTGCTATGCCGCATGCACGCCCAGAAGCCGGTGTCAATCAAATGGCTCTCTCTTTCTTGAGGACACGCAAGCCTGTTCTCCTTCTCGATCGCGAGGACCACGCAATCGACGTGTTCATCATGCTCGCCGCTGTGGACAACAAGTCCCATCTCGGTGTTCTACAAATGCTTGCCGGCGTCCTGACGGACGCCGGGCGAGTCGAGGATCTCAAGGCTGCGACCTCACCGGAAGAAGTGCTTGCCATCTTCGGCGAATAGCACTCGACACGACACAACAAAAAACAATCGAAAGGTTAGAACAATGAAGTTCATGGCAATTTGCGGATCAGGACTCGGCTCCAGCTTCATGGTGGAAATGAACATCAACAAGGTGCTGGGCGAACTCGGCGTCTCCGGCGTGGAAGTCGAGCACTCTGATGTCTCTAGTGCTCACCCCGGTGCCGCCGACGTCTTCTTCCTTGCACGCGACATCGCCGATGGCTTGAATCTTGCTCCTGCCAAGGTTGTCATTCTGGACAGCATCATCGATCTCGACGAGCTCCGCACCAAGGTCGGGCAAGCTGTCGAAGAGCTCGGGCTCAAGTAGCACGGAGAGATTCCCATGGGTTCTGTTATTGACGTACTGGTTGATATTGCCAGTACTCCCGCTATTCTTGTTGCGCTCATCGCTCTCATCGGCTTGCTGGTGCAGCGTAAGCCCGCGAGCGATATCGTCAAAGGCACGCTGAAGACCTTCGTTGGCTTCCTCGTCCTCTCGGGTGGCGCCGGCGTTGTTTCTGCTTCCCTCGCACCCTTCGGGGACATGTTCAAAGCTGCCTTTAATGTTAAGGGCGTTGTCCCGAACAACGAGGCCATCGTGGCGATGGCGCTTGATGAGTACGGTACGGCCACTGCTCTCATCATGTTCTTCGGCATGCTGGTGAACATCCTTATCGCGCGCTTCACGAAGTTTAAGCACATCTTCCTGACGGGCCATCACACCCTATACATGGCAGCTATGCTGGCGGTTATCTTCGCCGTCGCTGGATTCAGTGGTGCCTCACTCATTCTCACGGGCTCGCTCGCGCTCGGTGCCGTGATGAGTTTGTCGCCATACTTCCTCCAACGGTATATGCGTGAGATGACGGGTAACGACGGCGTGGGCCTAGGCCACTTCGGTGGCGGAGGCTACTGGATGGCCGGTGCCATTGGTTCGCTGCTACGTGGCAAGAAGGAAAAGGTCACCACCACCGAGGAAGTTAACTTCCCCAAGTCGTTGGCATTCCTTCGCGATTCCACGGTCTCGATTTCTATCACGATGATGATTGTCTACCTGATCGTCGCCATCTTCGCGGGTCCGTCCTTCTTCGCGGAGAACTACCCGGAAGAAGGTAACTTCGTTATCTTCGCACTGACTCTCGCCGGTCAGTTTGCGGCTGGCGTTTTCATCATCCTCGCTGGCGTCCGTCTGATCCTCAACGAGATCGTCCCCGCTTTCAAGGGCATCTCCGAGAAGCTCGTACCGAACGCCATTCCCGCACTCGACTGCCCAATTGTGTTCCCGTTTGCTCCGAACGCGGTGCTGATCGGCTTCCTGTCCAGCTTCGTTGGTGGCATCGTCTCAATGCCGATCATGGCGCTGGCTGGCCTGCCCATCGTCATCCCCGGCGTGGTGCCTCACTTCTTCTGCGGTGCAACGGCAGGCGTGTTTGGTAACTCGCGCGGTGGCCTTCGTGGCGCCGTCGTCGGAGCATTCGTCCAAGGTATTGCCATCAGCTTCCTACCTCTGGCACTCGCACCGGCTCTTGGTGATCTTGGCTCTGCCAGTTCCACCTTCTCCGATTTCGACTTCACGATCATGGGTATTTACTTCGGTAACCTGGGCGGAAGTTTTGGACAGATCGGCGCCATCGCTGGACTCGTCGTTCTCTATGGCGCAATGATTGCCTACTCGATCTTCAAGAAGGCTCCGAAGGCAGCTGTCGCTGCTTAGTCATTTCCCTACCCCAATGAGGGCAGTAGCACGTGAGGTACTACTGCCCTCATTGCATCCCTCTATCATCAATCTGAAAGAGTAAAACCTATGGACAAGGATCTGAAAGTCTTCTCTGCAGAGATCAGATTCCTGACAACCCGGATGCTCCACGCTAAAGGCTACGGGCATTTCGGAGGAAGCCTGTCGATCGTCGAAGCTCTCGCGGCATTGTATGGACGCCAGCTGAGATTCGATCCACAGAATCCGGCGTGGGAAGAGCGCGACTTCTTCGTGCTCTCTAAAGGGCACGGTGGGCCTGCCCTATACTCCACACTTGCCGCATGTGGATTCTTTGATGTCGAGCGGCTGTACACGCTCAACAACAACGGCACCTTGCTCCCATCACATCCCGACCGGGTAAAGATTCCGGGCGTTGAAATGACCACCGGCTCTATGGGCCAGGGGATTTCCGCGGCTGCTGGTATCGCGTATGGTCTGCGTGCTCAAGGCCGCAGCAATCGTGTCTACACGATTGTTGGCGACGGCGAACTCAACGAGGGCCAGTGCTGGGAAGCGGCGCAGTTCATCGCACATCAGCGGCTCACTAACCTGGTGGTCATGGTGGACGAGAACAAGCGTCAGCTTGACGGATACACGAAAGATATTTGCGAGACTTTTGATTTTGTGGAGAAGTTCCAGGCCTTCGGTTTCGCGGCAGAACGCGTGAACGGTCAGGATGCCGAGGTCATCGCGGAAGCGCTCAAGCGTGCTGAGGGCGCGACGGATCGGCCCGTCTGCATTGTTCTCGATACCACCAAGGGAGCCGGCGTAGACTTTGTGGCCACCGCTTCCGACAATCACCACATGCGTCTCGATGCCGCCGGGCTTGGACAGATCGAAGCCCGGCTCGCCGAGCTCGAGGCAGAGCTTGCAAAGGCAGGGATCAGCTATGAGTAAGGCAACGACCGACGTGACCGGCCTCGAAATGCGCCAGGCATACGCTGCCGTGGTAGGAGATCTCTATCGCGAGCATCCCGATGAGATCTTTGCGATGGAAGCGGATCTTTCCAGTGCGATGGCAACCTCGGGGCTTAAGCAGGCGATGGGTTCCCATTACGTCAACGTGGGCATCATGGAGGCGCACATGGTGAGCGCCTCCGCTGGCATTAACGTGGCCGGAGGTTTCGCCTACGTGCATTCCTTCGGCCAGTTCCTGGCGCGCCGCGCCATGGATCAGGTGTTTGTGTCACTTGCTTACGCGCAGCTGAGTGCTTGCCTAGTGGGCTCTGATGCCGGCGTGACTGCCGAACATAATGGCGGCACTCACATGACCTTCGAGGATATGGGCATCCTTCGGGTTATTCCCGGTATCACGATCTACGATGTGAGTGACCAGGTCCAGTTCGCCGCAGCCTTGCGTGGTGCACACGAGCGTGGGGGACTCACGTATATCCGTACAATCCGAAAGGCACCCAAGCGTCGTCTGTACACCGCAGATACCGATTTTGGCGATTCTGGTGCCCGTGTTCTACGTGAGGGCAGCGATATTTCGTTGTTTGCTTGCGGCATTGAGGTAGCTGAAGCACTGGAAGCTGCTGATCGACTCTCTGAAAAGGGCATTTCGGCCGAGGTCGTGGACGTATTCCGCATCAAGCCCTTGGACGATTCGGTTCTTCTAGAATCCGCGCGCCGTACCGGTGCTGTAGTGACGTGCGAGAACCACAACGTCATCAACGGTATGGGATCGGCCGTGGCGGAGCTACTGGCAGAAAATCAGCCCACACCGCAGTACCGTATTGGAGTCCGCGAGCGCTTCGGCCAAGTTGGCACGACAGACTGGCTCATGGGCGACTATGGCCTGACCGCCACTGATATTTCCACAGCGGCCGAGAAGCTGTTGAGGAAGTAGCTGGGCACCATTAGTTGAGGGCCGCCGGCGGGTGTGAAACCCGGCCGGCGGCCCTCCCTTTTGTTGGGACACAATATATTGCGTAGTTGTCTAATTGACGACGACGTCCATGCGGCAACAGTGTTATTCCGCGTTATTCCGCCCTGAATCGTGATGATTCCCGTATGGTTGATGCCAAGGACTCGGCGAAGGTGGATGGCGGTCTTTCATGCGGCGGAGTGATGTAGCACGGATGTTTTGTGATGCACGTACGAACTGATGGCGTTGCGATTCCCGGGAGTATTGTGCGGCTGCGCGCGCCAAGCGGTAATCTCTCGGGTCAGTGGGTTGGTGATGTCCCCATAGCCTCTGGGGAAATTGTCGACATTGACGTGGACACCAGACGTATCTACCCCATCGGTGAGTTTGAGATTGTGGTGGGTGGTACCGACGGTTTCACGATTCTGCCGGACTCTGATGAGGTCCGTATATCTGGAATCGTCATGGAGGTCGATGAGTACGGGATATTGACCTTAAACGTGTCCGGGCACTTGATGTTTATCGAAACTGAGGGGGACGTGCCTGATGATTTTGTGGGATCGAGAGTCCAGATCATTACCAATGATCTCAAGTTCTATCCGATGAACGCCTGAATTGACAGTCCAAGGCTCGGGCCCTTAATAGGGCTTGAGCATTGAACCGTACCGTGATCCTCCGTAGGTTGAGTCGTATGAGTTCGGCAATCCAATCACAACAGAAAGCACAGTTTGCGCAGCGAAACGTTGGTGAAACGCAGACTATTCTCCTGCTCCAACAGGAGTGGAGTGATTTTCTTGATGTCCTTGATCGCCCTGACAAAGTCGCGCGAGCATCGGACCGACTGGAGCATACACCGTTCGTAGATGACTACAAGAAAGGAAGTGTCGAGTCATAGGAGAGATGTCTCGCGATCCTACGAATACGCCATTGTTTATAGTCGGAATCTGTCCTGTGTCCAAGTTCTATTTTGTCGGAATTTAGAGAGAAAGCGATGATCTTGTTATCTGATAGATTCGGCAAGTATTCGAGATTGGCATACTTGTCGGTTGTCTTGTGCGAAGGTGATTGTTGTGGCCGTTAAGATGTTGTCTGGGATGCTATTCGTACTTAGCCTCACAGGGCTATCGAGTTCGGCGTACTGGTAGAAACGGAATTAATTAACACCGCCGGGCCTTTCATCCATACAGCCCTTCCCTTGATGAAGAAATGCATTCAACAAGCCACCCACTACCTTGACATCTCCAACGAGTTCGGCATCCTGGGCGAAGCGCTGCGTCTAAATAACCTCGCACGCCAGAACCGGGCATGTATCGTTCCAGGGGTAGCCTTTGGTGTCGCCACAGTCGAGTACTTAGCTAATAAAGTCGTCGATAATCAACAGGCCGATATCATCAAGGTCGTGATCGAATCACCCAGTGGAGCCTCAACCTCAGGGGTTGCAGCTTCAGTTCAACAAATGATGAAAATGGGACCATCGCTCTACGACAGTGGCAAATTCAGAACCTCTACTGAGACCGATCGGTGGCTAAAGGAATGCGCCCCACCTGCACCATCAGGAGCACTCGAAACCCTCGGATACACCAACCTTGCGAGGCGACTCGCCATTCACTACACCAGCACAACCACACAGCACACTACAATCAACATCGAAGCAACACTAAGTAACGGTCAAGCTAACAGTCTGATGTCGACTTTTCAGGAGACTATGTCGCACAGCATCATTCTTGTCCGTCAAGCAGTGATATTGCTTCTAATCACGAGAAAACACACAGGCACTTTGAGCCCAATGACTCTAATAAGGACTACCCATGCTGAGTTTCAATAGTGGGCTACGTTGGGCCAGAAACGAATCTCAAGTGTGTCCACATCGCCCTCATGACTCTATCGGGAGGGACAGAGCCTGCTGAACCGACCTGACAATGGAAAAGTATGCTCAACGCATTCTCCACTACCTCCAATGGCAGACTGTCCTCAACAACCAAATAATTTACAACGTTAGCTTGCTCCGGCTTCAGCGTGTAAGTACTCAAGATGGAGTGTTCGGTCTGTCTTGGTGGCTACCTCGAGGTCATGTGTAACGATCATGGTTGCACAGTTTAGATCAGCAGCAGTGTTGAGTAATAGCGAAAGCGCTTCGTCTCTCATCTCTGGATCGAGAGAACCTGTAGGTTCATCTGCGAGTAGTAAAGACGGACTATTAATAAGGGCCCTCGCCAAGGCTACTCTTGAGCGTTCCCCTCCAGAGAGATTCTCAGCGAGAGTATGCTGAGGCACACACAGCTTTTCAAGCAGCACAGCTGAATCGGTCAGGGCTGATTTGTCACTTCTATTGCCAAGAAATCTTGGAATCGCGACATTCTCTTGAGCCGTGTATCCTGGCAAAAGTTCACCATGTTGGAACACTACCCCTATATGTTTACGTCTCATATCGGCGAGGGCATGAGGGCCAAGATTGTGAACATCGTTAGCACAAACGTGAACTTTTCCGTGTGACGGCTTTGTAAAACCTAAGATCAGGTTAAGTAGGGTGGTCTTTCCACATCCAGATCGTCCTGTGATTGATATACTCTCGCTGCGTGCAAGTCGTAAGTTCAGATTTTTTACGAGTGGGTTCTCAAAACCATATGACAAATCTGCAATATCCAAAATGTTCTGTTTAGTCATTATAGGGATCTCCTGGCTTCCAGGTTCTCGCTGCCTTAATAAGAGAATTTTCAGCTAGATTCTGCTCTACAAGTTGGAAAGCAATGAATACTACGCTCAAGATGAAGAAATAACTGATTGGATAACCTCCGTCGCCGGCTATGACAAAAGGTGTTGACACTGCTACGCCAAGTAACCATGTCAGGAATATTGCGGTGATAGAGGTTACGATCCGACGAGTTCGCATAGCTTTGGCTACCTGGCGGGCTTGTCCATTAAGAGCAATCAAGGGTGCAAGCTTCATCGATTCAAAATGCTGCTCGGCAATTGTGGCTTGACTGAGAGTAAACATCATGATGAAAAAACCTAGCCCAGCAAACCAAAGTACCCATCGAGCGTGATATATGAAAACTTCTTGGGCTGCCTCATTTCCTTCTCCATACCATTCAACTGACGGCAGGATAGAATCGCTATTGGCTGGCAAGTTGTTATACGTCGATAGCTGTAACTCATTCGATCGAGCCACAATGAATAAGTCAGCGCTGCCTTTCTCGGGTATTTCCTCGAGGGATAAAGTCGCCAAATGATCTATCTCAGTTGACTGAGTTACATCAAGTAAAAGCCTTAGTTGGCTAGAATCAAAGTCTCGTCTAAGCGTCGATGTGTCTCCTGAGACAATTGCTGGAGAGAGCTCGTCGTTCGAGAAGTCCGGAACTAAAACAACCACTGCGTCCTCGTCACTGCGAGATACAACCTCTGAGGTAAGATCCTTGATGCAGTTTGAAGCTGTAACCGCCCGGCACCCTGAGTTGATCGTGATAGCCGAGTTGTCTCCCTTGATACTTATTTGCGGTGTTGAAACAGCAACATATAACAGTGCCACAATGGCGCCCGCAACGAGAAATATTGAGAAGGCTGCCCCTTGCAACATCACTCTAAATGAGTGTCGATCGGCCCAATTAAGCATGATCCCATCAAGACAGTTCTTGAATCTTGGACGAATTATGGAGACGACAAACTGTAATACAAGGGCTAGGACACCCGGAATACCCAACAAGACTAGAAGAATTCCTGAATATAAAACAAATACGAATACATCAGATACATCCGGTAGATGAAGTAATCGTGTTGTAAAGGCAACAATAGCAAGCCCCAATAGCAAGAGAATAATGGATAGCCACTCTAACTTTGTACCGATTCTCTTACGTGTCGATACTGAAACAACTCGAGTTTTGGAAGGAAGGACCAACGTTGCAATGAGAACGGTAACTGCTGCCACTAAGGTGATAACAATCATCCCTAAGTTTTCCCGATAAAGTTCTGGCCGTGTTACAAATCCATTGAAAGGAAGGCGTATAGGTGCAATAAGTATCCATGTGCTCAAGACAATGCATATACCTAGAGCCCATCCTACTGGTTGCCCCACAGCGCGAAGACGGCACTTCACAATCCTTGTTGGAGGAGCCCCTAACCTCTCAAGTATTAATAGCTGTGGCGCAATGGCATTTTGGAACCGTTTCCTGGTTTGAAAAAGAGAGATTAGGACAACGGAAAGTACCAGGAGAATTTCTAGGAACCACAGAGCTACAATGTTATATTCAAAAAGCGCACTGCCCATAGATATAAATGAGTCCCTCTCGGCACCGAAACCACTGGCTGGAAAGATTCCCCGTTCTTCTAAACCTGCCTGGCGGAACGCGTTGCCGTTGATTGGACGCACATAAATGAGCGGCTCCTCATCCCAGAGAAGCGCGTCAGGACTAATGTATGCAGAGACTTGTCCGTATTTAGCAGAAATCTCCTGTTCACTTGAGCGAAGAATCGAAGATATTGCGACTGTTCCCGGCTTAAGGTTCTTTACTAAACCAGGGGGAATGGTCTTATCTCCTGAAAATGGTTCGTAATACATGACTGAAATGTTCTTGTGATCAATCGTTACACCATCCTGCCGATATACCATCACCGCATCTCCTGGAGAGGAATATGCCGGAGAGCGCTGTGCCCCAAGGTCTTGGCGACCTTCAATTTCTATAAAGGTCGCCAAGACCATAAGAACGGCCAATATAGCAAAGAAACTTGAAACAAAAAGACTTAGAGTGTTCTTTCGAAAGTATAATTTCATTTACTAGTATCTACCGATCGTTTCTCCACACTGGACGAGATTTTGTGTTACCAGATCCAATTACCACACAGTGCTGGCAAAGCAGTACGGGAAATGCAAGGTTGGATGGCTGTGATAACGCTTGGAGCCGACTTGGAGACAGTACTTCCGTAACCATTCTTGTTAGCGAAGCCAGCCTCCTTAGTCCCACCGGCGTACTTGTAGTTCACGGCAGGAAACTGCCCGTCGGGCTGGTCGTCAGTCAACGAGATAGCTGCACCTTCTGTTGAAATCGTTGACCCGTAGGTGGAACCACTGTAGCTGAGTGCAGATGCACCTACCCCCACACCGAGAGTCAGGAAGCCTGCTGTGAGGACTCCGATCATTCTTGTTGTTTTCTTCACTACAACCACTCTTTCTTTGTTGAGTTCCATGGTTGCTGTTCCTCAGTGATTTCAAGCCTTAGCGGAACAATTTCAGGATCTCATTAAAGAGACGGGACGTCTTGTAACTTATTTAAATTACGGCTTTCGGTGGATTGTATCGCGATTAGTCCGAATAAAAATTCGAAACAAAACTATGTGTTTCATATAAGTATTAAGTCATTTTCCCGTAAGTCCGCAAGCTCAGGATCAGGTATTCATATCTTGGCAAAAAGTATCGAAGAGGGTTGCGGGTAATTAATGAGCATCTCTCCGGGATAGCCGTGGCTGTGGGTCAGCAAAATTCATGGCTTTTGCTTGCGGAGAAAATTAACTTCTGAGGATTCGTGCCTACTTGTACATATTAATATGGGTGCAGTTTTTCGGTCCCGCTAACCCCAACTCCACATCAAGCTGGAACATCATCATGTCTACTCAGGATTCGCCGTTCCTCTGGGGAACCGTTTTTCATCGTGCTCACGGAAGTATGACGCGCAATGAAGTGGCGAGAGACTAGACCAACTCCGCCGCGGCGTAGCCTGCTACGCCGGCGGCGAGGAATGCCAGAGGATCCTCACGCAAGCCGCGACCCATGGTGGACATACGGATCGGGGAGCCTTCCAGCACCCGGGTAAGCCCTGCCGTGGAAACATCGGAGCGAGAAAGCCGCGCACACGAGAACAGCGCCTTCATTTGCGCTTCTACGGTCTCCCGCAGCTCCGACGAGACCAACTGCGATAGCTCATCCTGCTCGGCGAGATCCGGCACCGGGCACACCACGGGGGAGAGAGCCACGCGCGTCAGCGCAGTGGCCGTGTGATGAGACAGCCCGAGATGACGCTCCCGCTTGTCCCCACTCGACATGCGCAGCAGGGCAATTGGGTGCCCACCAAGTGCATTGACGGCATTAACAGCCTCGCCCACGGACGTTCCCGAGAATCCCCAGGTGGTGCCGGTGCCGAGGTTGCCCGGTCCCTGCGAAATAATGGCGATGTCCGCATCCCATACGAGCCGTGCAGCGAGCAACGCCGTGTGAATGTTCACCGTCTCCAGCTCGCCACCAAAGGCTTGACGTGCGGTGATGGTTCCCAAAATGTGTTCGCGTTCGGTCAGCTCGCTGCAGGTGCGTGAAAACCAGACAGGCAGCGCGCCGCCGTCGTCCATGATGTAGGCGATACGCGCCTCGGGCCGACGCGCGCGAATAGCCGCAACAACCGCGGGAAGCGCGGAATGCAGGTCAGCCACCACAACGGGCATACCGTCGATGGAGTCTGCTTCAGCGAGAAGCTCGTGCCACGGAGATTCCTGCTCATCAGCACCCATCGTCATGTACTGCAACGGCGTGTAGCGAGCCTTGACGATATGGCCGGGACCAGGCTCAGGGTCGGTGGGCAAACGATCTGGAATAGCGGCGATCATCAGATAGCCGCCTGTGCCAAGCCCACGAGCTGCGGCCGCAGCCGTCAACAACACGGTATCGCCAACCGTGGGAATACCCACCAACGGGCAGTAGGCCAGTGCCCGTGCCTCTTGACCATCCTCGAGCTCGACAGTACATTCCTGAGCCTGGCCCCACGCCTTACCCAGTTTCACCACGGTTCCTCTGCGCCACATCATCACGAGTTCTAGTTTAGGGCGCGTCTCCTTGTTTTCTGTCCTACTACGCGACGGCGTGTGGGCGTTTCGCTGTGTTGTCGGAAGTCAACGATGCTTTGGCATCGCCTCTTTCCTTCCGCCTTGCGAACTACTCCACACACCACTGCTCGCTACAGAATGGAATAAGGAGATACACCCCAGCCGCCCGCGAACTTCCACTATCCTTGAAAGGGTGAGTGAGATAGCCGGTCAAGCTGCGGTCTATACGCCGAACGAGCGGCAGTTGACCCTTCTGGAGTTGATCGTCAACCGAAGTGCGGTGACGAAACACGATGTCCGCCAGCTCCTTCCGGCCTATGCGGACCGGAACGATGCGGCGTTTGAAAGGCTGCTCGAGCGCGATCTAGAGAACCTGCGCCGTGCCGGATACCCAATTATCGTGTCTGACGATTACACCTATCGCTACGACCGCACCGCCGGACTCGCAGTGAACGTCAGCGCGCTGGATATCAGCTTATTGCGCGCGCTCCTCTCCGGCGTGACCACGCGGGGCCCTCTCTATCTCGCCGCCAACAACGGCCTGCACAAGCTTTTGGCCACCTCGAACTCGCTCCAGGATCGTGCCTCGTACCTCACCGCGAATATTCCAGCGGGAGAAGAAGCGTTGCGTTTGGCGCGTGCCCTTCAGTATCACCAGCAGGTCCGATTCGCCTACTCCGGTACATCGGCGGCGGGAGTGTCCGAATATCTGTTGGAGCCAAGCGAACTTGAAGAACACTTCGATGTCTACTACGTTTCCGGTGCGGCCAAACGACTGAGCGGCCCGAAGGGACCGGGCCGCTGGGAACAACGCCGAACATTTCGTGCCACCCGCATCGTTCCCGGGTCCCTGAGCACTGTGGGGCCGGCTGAGCGTCCGCGGCCTGCCACCGGCTCTGCCTCCGTGTTCACCGCTGAGGAAGCACTTGTGGCGATCCGCCCGGGTACTGCACTCCCGCTTGCTATGCGTGGCGAACAGGTTGAACCACGCGATGTTTTGGACGACGGCGGCGTCGCCCCACGTATTCCCGATGACTGGCCGATGTTCCGCTTCCTACACGTCGACCAGCAGCGACTCTTCGAAGAGCTCGCCGGTTATGGCCTGGACGTCCGGCTCCTTGGGGACGACGAACTCGTCCACCAGTGGCAGGCCCGGTTGCGTCACTTAGCCGGACTAGGGGCACCCTGATGGCAAAAGTTCATGAGATCGTACGAACGCACGCAATCCTCACATACTTGGCGAGCAGACCGGCCGGCTGTGCCTCGTTAGGAGAGCTCTCCCAGCACTTTCATACACCGTGGAAAACGGTCCTTAAACTGCTGTGGGATGCCAACCTCATTGAGATCCCAGGCATGGTTGCTCCCTTCGATCTTGTACTCCCTGATCTTCCCGAGCAGTGGGATGGTGAAGGCGAGGAGCCGAGCCCAGATTCGCTCGTGTGGCTAGGTGCTGCCAGCTCAGGCGAGATTCCGCCGTTGAACCTCACTCTTGAAGAAGCAATGGTTCTCCTCGCGCTGCTGGACAACGTTGTTGAAGTGACACCACCGGGAGAATCCCGCGAGGCATTATTACGGCTGCGCAGCGAGATCACCGAGTCCGCCACCCGCGCGGGCTTCGGTCAGGCACTGTGGCGAGAGCCAGAATCACCCATCGCGGCTGACTCCCTCGAGACGCTCATTCGCTGTATCGACGAACGGCGAACTGTGCGCTTTACCTATCACCGCGCCGGACCGGAGCTACGCGAGGCGGTGCAGGACGTCGTCGTCGTTCCTATATCTATCTCAACCGGAGCGTCACCCGTCTTGAAAGCGGTCAGTAACGGTTCAGTCCGCAGCTATCGACTGGACAGGATCGGAACGGTCCATGCAGGAGATACGATCCCGCGCAAGGGCCTCACCGAAGCCCGTGCCCTCGTCAAGGACGAGGAACGCGCTGCAGTGGCCGCGTCCCGCCGAGGGGAGTTCGCCTGGCAACCCGACGGCGAATCCGTCACACTTCACCTCGCACGCCCAGGTAAATGGGCGGGAGAAACCCTGCCGGGTGCCGTCACAGAGGAAGAAGGCGATACGCTGAGAGTGACACTTCCCGTAACCAGCGAGGAATGGCTCTTCTCGCTCCTCTTACAATTGGGAGATGCCGTCCTCGCGGTCGAACCCCAAAACATAGCCGATCGGCTCGCGCAACGATGTGCGCGGCTACTTAAGGAGACCTGATGCAAGCCCTGATTATCACACTCATTGTGGTGCTGGTTATTGCTGCCCTCGGGTACTACGCGTTCCTCAACGGTCGCAAACTATGGCGCTCTGTCCAGGCCGCTATGGGGCTCGCTGGTGACATCGGAACAAAGGTCACGGAGCCGTTCTCGAAGTACCCACCACTTCCGGCGCCGGAACCGATTGCCCCACCGTTCGAGAAAGAGCGTCGCGCGGCTGCCCTACAGGATCTACAGCGGGTCCATGCCGAACGTACACGCTTGCGCCGCGCGCGCCTCAAGCGTGTAGCAAGCCGGTGGGGCCGCATTGACGTCGCCCAGGAACCATACACGCGACTCGATCGGGCCACCGCAAAGGCAAACTGGGCACAGCGCAAAGAAATTCGCGCGGCCGCCAAACTCGCCTCCGAATAGCCAAATAGCCGAGGACAACCCATGCGCGATGACGATCTCCTCCTTTCCCAATACGTCGACGGATACCGCGCTCGCGGGATCATACTCGATCCCTTCCAGGTGGATGCTTGTCGGGCACTTGGAAGCGGCAAGGATGTTCTTGTTAGTGCACCCACAGGTTCGGGAAAGACGGTGGTGGCGCACTATGCCGTCGAGTTGGCTCTGGCCACCGAGCAACGTTGCGTGTACACAGCACCTATCAAGGCACTCTCGAACCAGAAGTACAACGAGCTAGCCGGGCGTCTCGGCGAAGAGACCGTCGGTTTGCTCACCGGTGACGTCACCATCAATCGCGATGCAGCGATCCTCGTGGTCACCACCGAGGTGTTGCGCAATATGCTCTTCCAGAATTCGCCAGATATTCCCGACTTTGGATACGTGGTGCTTGACGAGGTGCACTACCTGGCAGACCGGGAACGCGGCCCTGTCTGGGAGGAAATCATCTTGTCGCTGCCACCGCACATTCGGCTCGTGTCACTTTCCGCTACGGTGGCAAACACCGACGAGTTCGTCTCCTGGATGCGCTCCGTACGCGGCAATACCGAGCTGATTGTGAGCACGGTGCGTCCAGTTCCGTTGGAGCAGCACGTGGCCATTGGGCGGAAGATGTATCCGCTCTACGGGCCGAATGATGAGCCTTCTTCGGTGCTGACAAATGCCATGCGGAAGAATGAAGGTGGTAACGGGCGTGATCGTTCTCCACGGCTCTCGGATGCGGATCGCCGCCGTATTATCACCATGCTCCAGCGCCATGACATGCTCCCGGCTATCGAGTTCATCTTTTCCCGAAAGGGGTGTGACCTCGCAGCCACCGCGTTACAGAAGAATGACGTGTGGTTAACGAGTGCGGCCGAACAGAAGGAGATTCGCCGGCATGTGGGGGAGGTGCGTGATACGCTCTCCGAATCCGACCGGCGCGCCGTTCGTTTTGAGACCACCGCCAACTTCTTGTTACGCGGCTTCGGTGTGCACCATGCCGGAATTCTGCCGGCGCTGAAGTCTCTCACTGAGAAACTTATGGAGCTCGGCTTACTGCGGCTTGTGTACGCCACGGGCACTCTGGCGCTGGGCATCGACATGCCGGTGCGCTCGGTAGTGGTTGAGGATCTGCGCCGCTGGGATGGCAACGGATTCGTGGACCTGACGGCCACCGAATACACCCAGCTTATTGGGCGAGCGGGGCGGCGCGGCAAGGACAAGGTGGGGCATGCCGTCGTCGTCGGACATCCAGAACTCGATGTGTGGGCACTGGCTGATCTCGGATCAGGCCGGGTGGAGCCGTTGCTCTCAGCCTTCCAGCCCTCCTACAACACCGTGGTCAATCTGCTGGCCGAACGTTCGTATGTGGATGCGCGAGCGCTCATGGGTGCGAGTTTTGCACAGTACCAGCGCAACTCCGATCTCGGTGAAGTGGAGGCGCGCACGGGGCGTGTGCGGCGCCGAATCGCAGCTGAGGAAGAGCGTCTGACTTGCGAACACGGCGACATCGTGGAGTACCTGCGCTTGCGGAACAAGTCGGGGCGCGCCGCCAAATCGGCACGTAAAGCGGCCAAGCGGGCGTATCGGCAGCGGATCGCGGAGACGTTCGCGGATGCTCGCACCGGAACCTTGTATGCCTTCGCTCGCGGTGGCGAGCTGGAATATGGCGTGGTGCTGTCCGTTGATCCCTCTCGTTTGCGGGTGATCAATTGGTATGGAGAAGTCTCGTGGCTGCGAGAGGATGCCCTGTCCTCTGAACTTCGTGAATTGGGGCCGTTCCAGATGCCCACAGGCCGGTCTCTTCGCGATCGGGCGGTGCGCGAGCAGATCGCTGACGACATTCTGGACGCCGTGGAAGAACGAGTAGAGCTGGGGATCGACCACGATTTGCTCGATTCTTGGTCCCGTTTCGCTCAGCCTCGCGACCAAGAGTTTGCCTATCATCCGTGCGCCAACTGCCCGGATCTAGAGCAGCACATGCGTGACGCGGAAACCCTGCTCTCACTTGACTCTCGGCTGCGAGAGCTGCGCGAAAAGGCGAGTTCCTTCACCGATTCCGTTGGGCGTGAATTTGATCGGACCGCCAACGTATTACTGGAATTGGGAATTTTGCAGCGTGACGTGGTTGAGTTTAGCGACAGCCTGACAGAAGCCGGGGTTCGGCTTGGTCCTGGTGCTTCAATTCTGCGGCACCTACATTTGGAGAGCGATCTGCTGCTCTACGAATGTCTCGCGCAGTTGCAGGAAGGCGAACTGGATGGGCCCGCGATGGCCGGGTGGGCATCTATGTTCCTCGGCGATGACCGCCTGGGGACCCACACCCCTACCTGGGGACAGTTACCGAACCTTACTCGCCACGCGCGCAAGAGCGCTGAGTACCTACACGGCGTCGAGTTCCGGCATGAGATCGCACGGACCGGCGAAGTGACTCCCGGCTGCGCCGATGTATTCGCAGCGTGGTGCTCAGGTGCAAGTTTGGAGGACTGCCTGACCATGTCACGTATGGTTGCAGGCGACTTCATTACTGCTGCACGGCACGTTATCGACCTGCTCGGACAAATCATTGTTGCGGGCAACGGCACGTGGATCTCGGACGCGGCCCGAGAAGCACGGGACAAGATGCGGCGCAGCGAGCTGCTGTAATGAAAACAAATCGGGACCGCAGGTGCTATCTGTCTCCGATGAACTCATTGAGCTCGATTGGTTCGATGTGCACCAGCCATCTCGAAAAGGCGTAGCACCACTCGACTTCGCAATCGCTCAGATCGTCCTTGATTTTAGCGAGTGATGCACAATATCGAGGAGCAAGGTTGCACATCCGAGATACTTCGGTGCCAGCCCTGGGCTCACCTCCCAGAATCTGGCCACACTGACGGCACGATCTCCCGGAAACACATCGCTGATGCTGTGGGGAACGGCAGAAGACTATGATGGCACAGCAGGGTGCGTGGTCATGGACGACGTTGCGGTATCTGTCGCAACAGGTTCTGGATTGTCAGATCCAGCGGTACAGCCCGCCGCGAGGACACCAGGTATAAGAAGCGGGTCAGCGGGGCCAAGATTGATGCGCTTCATGTGCCTTACTTTCCTGTGAAAACCTCGCACGTCTTGACGGATGAGCGGGCAGGTTCTACGTCTGACTGCTCGAGAGGAGTCAGGACGCTCTCCTGGTAGATCGGTACGTTGGTCGCGAATTGCGCCACCAATTTATCGTCCGTGAAACCCGTCAGGTAGTCCAGCGCGCGTTTCTCACGGGCCGTATCCGAGGCATCCGTAGCCTGGAGATATTCGTCCACCCACGCGCAGTACCAGCGATCCGCCATCGTACTGTACACGTCGCCGCGGGACACGGACACGAAAGTAGGTACGCCGTCGTCTCCTGGCGCGGCCATCTGGAGATGCAGAGTGTCGTCACTAGAAGAATTCCCACTGCCATCCTGCTCGGCCGAGACGGCACCGTCAATTCCCAGATTGAGATCCGAGATCGTCGCGGGAAGGTAAGCCTCCGACGGGAATGGGTGAGTGAAGCTTGCTACTTCCTCCGAAAGCCACGCGGCGGCCTCCTGCGGGATCTGACCGGCAGCGAGATCCACGTCCGGGTACAGGAGCGAACTATCCATGCCCGAGGCCGACGACGTGCCACGCCCGCTTTCATCTGGCGACGAACCTGCCTGTGGTGAGGAACAGGAGGAGACAGTCATCACGGCGACGGCCACGCAAGGTAACACGAGCCCTCTCACAACAAACTTTCGGTTCATGACTATTCCCATTCAAATGAGCGACCGCGAAAGAAGAAGATGACCAATCATGTGACATCTCGCATATCCGGCACTCCAACCATCATATCGTTTTTCGATATACCACGTTACTATTTCGAGAAAATTCACGGGCTGCACATACCCGCAAGAAAGGCCCCCGCACAATCTGTCGGTACCTGCCGGTAAGCTGCATGTGTGACGAAACCACATCTCCTCACCAGCTATGTCGCAGCCATCGGCGCTGGATTAGCCCTCTACGCGGCCTTCCCACCCGTCGGATGGTGGCCCATGGCTATTCTCGGCATCGCGTTACTCGTAGCCGTTCTCGAAGGACGCACGTGGTTGACATCGTTCTGGTGGGGTCTACTTGCCGGCATCATCTTTTTCTTCCCACTGTTCGATTGGGCTCGAGTTGCCTCCGGGGTACTCATTGCACAGATTGGCCTCGCTGTCACTGAAGCTCTGTTCATCGCCGTCACCTCGGTACTTTGGCAGGGACTGATGCGGGGGCCACTTGGGGAACGAACGCTCATCCGAGCAGGCAGCATGGCAGCTATCTGGGTAGCCGTCGAACAGTTACGTTCCTCTTTTCCTTTTGGTGGTATGCCGTGGGGGACTCTCGCCTTTAGCCAAGTGGACAGCCCTCTCGTGCGGCTCGCCCCGTGGGGTTCGGTCCAGCTTGTTGGTTTCGTCCTTGTCTTCGTGGGAGTTCTTGCTCAACATGCATTCTCTTCACTAAAACGTGCACGGATCGGCAGCGCTCTGATCGCTCTAGGTGTTGGGGGAGTGATGATTCTTATGCCCACTTTCCTCCCTCTAGCGACCAAACCAGATAGTTATATCAACATTGGATTTGCCCAGGGGATCGTGCCACGCGCGGGTGAACTTCCTGCGGGTGTGTCGCAATCGCTCACTGTGACGTCGAATCTCGTCGAAGTTTCCCGGACCTTACCGGACGGCCTTGACGCCGTATTCTGGCCGGAATCCGCCTCGGACCGCGACCCGCGGGAGGATGAGTCCGCCTATTCGCTCATCGAAGAAGCCTCTGATTTCTTGGGTGTTCCACTTGTCCTAGGAACGCAGAGTTATCCGGGAGAGAATCGCTACAACGAGTACGTCGTATGGATGCCGGGAGAGGGAATCGTTGACTCCTACTCGAAGCAGCACCCCGTTCCCTTCGGTGAATATATTCCCTACCGCGGCTTTTTCCGCCAGTTCACCGAAGCCGTTGACCTCGTCAGTATCAACATGTTGCCAGGTGATAAGCCTGCTTTCCTAGACCTCGCTCTCAAGAATCAAGTGGTTCGAATCGCCGCTCCCATCTGTTTTGAGATTGCCGAAACCCGTTTGGTTGCCGAAGCCATCCGTGAGGGCTCTGAACTTCTTGTCGTGCCAACGAACAATGCATCGTATGGAACGACGGCGGAATCGCGTCAACAGTTTGAAATGACGCGCTTTCGGGCGATCGAACACAGCCGCACAGCCATTCAGGTATCCACTGTGGGTGTTTCGGGAATTGTGGAACCCAACGGTGTGGTACGCGAAAAAACTGAGCCTTGGACGGCAGATGCGCGTGCGGCACGCGTTGGAGTACGCAGTGAGTTAACGTTCGCCACACGCGCAAGTGACATTCTCTGGGTGGGGGTGTTTGGCATGGGCGCTCTACTCGCGGCGGTAGCATTGACGCAGTTGCGGCACTATCCGAAAGGCGCCTAGTGAAGGTTCTCATCGCTATTCCCACCTACAACGAGATTGAATCACTCAGGTCGATTGTTTCTCGTGCACGAGCGGCGGTACGTGAAGCGGATATCCTGGTCGTTGATGATAACTCTCCGGACGGTACCGGACAGCTTGCTGACGAACTGTCGGCGGCTGACGAGCAGGTCCATGTTCTACATCGGGCTGGCAAGGAGGGCCTCGGGCGTGCCTATATCGCGGCGTTTGAGTGGGCAATTGAGCGCGGTTACACCCATGTTGTCGAGATGGACGCGGATGGCTCACACCGTCCAGAACAACTTCCGTTGCTTCTGGAACGGGCGGCGATGTCTGATCATCCCGATCTTGTCATCGGCTCACGTTACGTCCGCGGCGGTAAAATCGAGGGCTGGCCAAAGTCCCGCGAGGTGCTCTCACGTGCGGGAAATTTCTATATCAAGGCGTGGCTGGGGCTTCCTGCCAGCGATGTCACCGCAGGATACCGCGTCTATCGCATCGCGATTCTCGAACGAATGGACCTCAGCGCCGTTGAGTCCAGGGGATACTTTTTCCAAACAGATATGACAGATCGTGTCAATTTGCTTGATGGCCACATCGTCGAAATGCCAATCAGCTTTGGTCAACGCGAGGCGGGGGAGTCGAAGCTATCGGGCTCCATTTTCACCGAGTCATTCGTGAAGGCCACGACCATGGGCGCCAAGCGGCGAGGAAGTCAGCTACAAGCGACTGCCCAGTCGGTGATCAACAGGCTCAAGCGATAAATCGATTGTTCTTCGAGAAACTTACTCGGTGATCAACAGGCTATTACTCATTCTTAACGTGTGTTCAAGCAGGAGTTTTGCTGGAATATTATGTCATAAATTATGTCAATAAGTATGTTTACCTGCGAAATTGTCATAATTTATTTTCTCTTCCAGGGGTGCTGACGGAACTGCACCATTTCGCAACCGAGGCGTGAAAATGAAGGGGGCGACCATTCCGATGGTCGCCCCCTTCATTAAATTGTGAGTGAGACGGGCCTAGGCGGTTGACGCTCGTTGGTGCACTCTCACAGCCTAGATATCATCTACTACGATCGGCAGGACCTGACGAATCAACCCGCGGCGCCGTCGTCGTTCTACTCAATCACTTCCGGCGGTGCATGCGCAGACGACCGGAGCGAAGGAGCTCCAGACGCTCGTCAAGCAGGATCTTAAGGTCATCTTCCGTGCGGCGTTCCATGAGCATGTCCCAGTGAGTACGGGGAGGCTTAACGGGCTTCTTGTCTTCGACAGCTACCGCATCGCGGAGCTTACCAATCTGGCCATCACGGTTCTCCCAAGTTGCAGGAGGCTCCGCATCGGTTGCCATAGCAACCGCAAACTGGGTCCCATCGGGGCATTCGTATATGACCTGCTTCCGGTCAACAAACGCTACACCCTCGTCAGACTCGAGAGAATTCGCGCCAATCTTCATGCCACGCAGTGAGCGTTCTGCCATTGTGTGTCCCTTCGTAGAAATCGTAGCCAGTCTAAAGGGCCTTGTGTCAGGCGATTGGGAGTCAAGCCCGAGAGTGGCGTAACGCCGTCTAAAAACTCGCGTTGACAAGTAAAATCCGTACGTATCCCATTTGCCGATAATGTACATTATGTCAAAACTGGTCACGAGAGATAACGCCAGCCTCCTTGGCTCCATTCCCGTGCCCTCCAGTCCCTTCTGGGCCACTCCCCCTTAGCAGCATGCACCTGAACCCTCTTGAACAACTTCTTCGTTATGCTGTTGAAGCTACTGCACACTGTCTCAACTTTGCCTTCGGGTATCCCGCTGCACAGATTCTATGTTTCAGCCCTGGCAGCCCGAGCATTCTTGCTACTATGAGGCGATTTATTCATCTATTTTTCAGCCATTTGCTACGATAATTTGGGTTATTGAAGCATGATTGGACGGATCATCATAGCCATGTGAGAAGTCGGGCGGGCGGTTGAGGAAATGTGCACCTTAGTCGACGCTGTATCGGGCCGACTGATACGTCAAAACGACTACGGTCCCCCAGAGTGGCGTGTCGTAGATGGCTGATGTCCGCAGAAAATGCATGTTTCCGGGTGTTGCTTCGGATACGACACGCCATATTTGTCGAATTCCACACTAAATACGTCTCGTTACGTCACAGGATGGACAAATTTGTCGCTGTGATCTTGCATTGCGGCGATTTTCCACTATTTGGTCATTTAAGCGCTAGCCTCAAAGCATGAGACTTGGTGTGGATTTTGGAACGACACGAACAACTGTCGCGCTGGTTGACCGGGGTAACTATCCTCTTATCGCTTTTCCCGATCAGGATGGCGATTCGTATGAGTTCATCCCGT
>RRZU011770256.1_pt1 | contig 23792 bp, 21 predicted proteins | sample 2165561 | NCBI WGS metagenome assembly RRZU01 (sample SAMN10456909, study PRJNA506462) | wastewater metagenome | isolation source: wastewater sludge | place: USA: Moscow, Idaho | reverse complement strand
CCGTTCCAGCTCGGCCCATGGCGTGATCGCTTCGATCTCGGTCAAAAACCGGTCGCGTCGCGTGACTTTCTTCTTCGCCGCATATTCCAGTTCGGAAAAACTCGATTGCATCCGTAGCGCCCTTCACGCTCTGTAAAGACCGAATTCTCCCATATGCATGTAAGCGGCCGGGGAATAAATCAGCGTTTCCCTAAGAATTACGCGTCTCCCGATGGCGTCGATTTCCAGTTTGATGATTTGGGAGGGATAGTCATCAAACGTCATTCTCCAACCTGTTTCGGGCAGTCTTGCGCATAGGCTTAAAACATCCTCAAAGGCGACCATGCCATCCTTGATGAGCACATCCCGTGGGGCGTTCTTGAACTTCACCTTAACCGCGTAATCGCCCCCGCGGCACTCGTTCAACCACAACGAATAGTCAGTCATCGACCTCTCCGCTTTCACGCTATTTTGATTGGCAGCCAGTGTTACCATGGCGTCATGAATTGTCAATCAGACGTCGAGAGCGGTTTGTAGCTGCAATTTTTACTTGCAAATGGCACATTGGCTCACCCAGTGAGCTAGCTGTGGCTCATGTTGTACGTATTTACAACGATGAGTTCTCACATGCACCCTTACGTCTCGACCTATCTTGGGAATCGCTTCTTCCTGACAAAACCGCATGTTGATGATGTAGCCATTGAGGATATAGCCCACGGGCTTGCCTTTCAGTGCCGGTTCAATGGACAGACAAGTGCCTTCTATTCGGTCGCGCAACATAGTCTGATGGTCATGTCCCTTGTACCCGAGGAGTTGCAATTCGCTGCCCTATTGCACGATGCAGCTGAAGCCTACCTGGGGGATATGGTTAAACCCCTTAAGAATTTGTTTCCAGAGTTCAGTCGAATTGAAGCCCATGTGATGAGCATTATTGGCCAGTGCTTCGATGTCGAGTTGAGTCAACTTTCTCCTTTAATCAAACGAGCCGACCGTATCGCTTTGGTGACGGAAAAGCGGGATCTGATGCCCCACTCGACCGAAAGTTGGATTTACCTGCAGGGAATCTCCCCCCTTCCAGAGGTTATTTCGCCACTGCCTCCAGTCGAAGCGAAAGCAGCCTATCTAGCGGCGTTTTACGCGCTGAGACCGAATCCATAGCTGTAAATCGACAGTTCGAGTTTTCAAACTGATCCAGGACTGAGATGAGTTGCATATGAAAAAGAAGAACATTTGGCACGATGACGACCAGCCTCGCGGCAAGTCGCTGACAGAGTTTGTCGAAACGGTGTGGCAAGATTTGCAAGGCGTACCAGCTAACTCACTGGAACGGCCAATCAAGAATTTGCCCACCGGGTTACCTAACCTGGATCAGCGAACTGGCGGACTGAGGATGGGCTCACTTACCGTAATTGGTGGGCGTCCTGGCATGGGTTCAACATCCCTTGCACTGACTATCGCGTACAACGTTGCATTTGAACAAAAAAGGTCCGTCCTCATTTTCAGTCTGGCATTTGATGGCGAGGAAGCCGCCCGCCGAATCCTTTCAAATGCGAGCAAAGTGCCGAGGTTTAACTTACAAAATGGAAACCTTGATGAAACACATAACGCGCACCTGAAGTCGGCTGTTGAGCAACTACGTAAGGTGTCGGTACACATCGACGATGAGGCGTTTGGGCTGCCCGAAATACGACGAAGTATCGAAACATTGATTACCCGCGGGGCGTCGCCAGATCTTGTGATTATTGACGACTTGAAAATGTTAGTCCCCGATATTTGCGCTGTTAAACAGATAGAAGCAACGATTCGTGCGCTCAAGAGACTGGCGCGGGAAACAGGGGCGGCGGTGATTCTTCCTGCACATATCTCGCGCCGAGTAGAAAGGCGAGAACTCAAGCAACCTCTGTGGAGAGACCTTCCAGGCGGAGTAATTACAGGGGGGGCTGACGTTGTCTTGTCAGTATTGCGTGAGCAATGCTATGACCCTGACAGCACAAGAAAAGGAACGGCAGATATCTGTGTGATGAGAAATCGCCATGGAAATGTTGGAATGCTGGAACTTCGTTTTGATGGCGATTGTGGCGCATTCGAATAGCGTCCTACTCTGAAATCTGCCGTATAGCCAATTCATGCTTGTCGGCCAATGCCGACCTTGGGCCAGTAGCCAGACTCGGGCGACAATGCGTCAGTCACCTGCCGTTCGGCTTCTCGCAGAGACTCAAATACACAGCCAATCCCGCTTCCAATTCGGATTGCAGCAAGTCGGGCGACATAATCCTTATATGAGGTAGCCAGTAGCGGACAATTGACAGAATCTGCTGAGCATGCCCAACCCGGGTCGACAGTAACAAACTTCCGTCAGCCCTCTCCTCCTCTATCATCTGATTTGCGATCAACTTGCGGCGCTTGAAGTAGCCGGCGACTTCCGGTGACACCCACAGGCGGACCGCAATCGGCTTCTCGGAAAACCAAATCCCGTCCTCGGCCGCCAACCGCGCATCGACCTCTTCCGACCAAACGAACCCTGTATCGAGCACCTCGATTCCGCCTATCTTCGAGAAGCTGAAAACCTTGACCTTCTCACCATCGACCGCAGCCAGATACCAGATCCCCTTGTGGTTGATCAGCTTGTAGGGATCGAGTGATGCGTAGTGTTTCGACTGCTCGCTCTTGCGGTAATCGATTGCCACCCGGCGCCGCGCCGAGATTGCCCGTTCCAGTTCCCGAAAATCGCGCTCCCGGCCACCGAGGTCCTCGTAGTTGTGGCCTTTGACCAGCATCACTTCCTGGAAACGTCGGTCGAAAATGTCGCGCAGGAAATCATTGCTTAATGACGGAAAAAGACCCTTCACGCCGGCGAGGCTGGCGAAACGCTCGACGTCGCGCGTACTGAGCTTCCCGAGGAAGACGGGATCGAGAAAATAGCGCCCGTTTGCCTTCTGTAGCGGCAGGTAGGCGAAGCGCTCATTGAGGTCACGCTGAATGGTCCGCAGGTTGACGCCGAATTCAACGGCTAGTCCCTGCGGATCAAGCTTTTCGCCCTGGTTCAGCTTGATCAGGATCTGGGCAAGGCGATAGACCAGCGTGTCGTGGGTGTCGTGGGCCATTTCTGAATTCTACGGGGGCAGACCCGGGCTGAGGAAACTTAAATTACACCGCCCGGAAAAACGACATGACCTGTCAGGGCACCAGCGCAAGATGGTCTCCGTCGCGACCCAGTCGCATTTTTTGGAGTTCATCATGTTCTGGACTTTCCTGCTCGCAGTCGGACTGGCTGCAATGTTCACGAAACTCGGGGCTGCCTCGGTCACCATCAGCGTCCTCACCATCGCCTTACAGGTTGCCGGACTCGCGGTCGCGAGCCTGGTCGGCGTGCTGCTCTGGAAGACATTCGCCAAGGGCTGATCGCTGGTCATCGACACCGCGTCGGCCTAGAGCCGTATCGACATCCGGTCATCCGCCGAGGGCAATGCGCGTTGTCGGACTTGTCGAAGGTGCGCTCGCACAAATCCATTCCTCTCGGGAGACCAATCGTTAAATTTCCACTTCGCCCGTTCCTTGTGCTCATGTTCGCGACTCTCGGCTCGCCGGGAATGACCGCTAACGTCAAGGCAGACGATGCCGTCGTTCGTCACCAAACACTTCCGGGCTCATCGATCCGTGACTATTCGGCGCCGTCCTACGTCACCAAGGGCGACACGACCTACCGCACGCTTCCGGGGTCTTCGATTCGTGACTACAACGCACCGTCTTACGTGACCAAGGGAAACACGACGTATCAGACACTTCCCGGATCCAGCGTTCGTGATTACCGGGCGTCGTCATTCGTCACCAAAGGCGATACCACGTACCAGACGCTGCCCGGATCGAGCATCCGTGATTACCGGGCACCCTCGTACTTCACCAAAGGCAATACGACCTATCAGACGCTCCCGGGCTCGAGCATTAGGGACTACAGCAAACCGACGCTAGTCGCTCCCGCCAAGCGCTGACCGAATGGCGCCCCGGTTCTGGACTATCACGCACTCCCGCCCGTCCTAACCGGCGTTCTCGGAGACAACATGGACTACCGTTGGGTAACGGTGAAGCCACTTATTTTCAATAATCCGGAAACTGGGCAGATCGAGACAATACCGGCGGGTGAACCATGCAAATACGTTGAATCCCTCGAAGAGGCGAAGAGGAGCGGCCTGCTGCAAGACTCGATGGCCGTTTGGGGGGCGGAAACCAATCTCAAGCGCGGGTACAGCCTCGTCCTGTTGCGAGGAAAACAGCGTGGCGTCGAGCGTGACGACATTGCGCCACGCACGAACAGCAGCGTCTATAGAGGACTGGCACCATGAGATGGCTGGCGGCAATCGCCGCAATACTTCTGTCGGGGTGCAGAATCATCAACCACTACAGGGCCACAGAGTTGATCAGCATCATTCGGGAGAACTGCGCCATCATTAAGAGTCGAGACAGCGCCGAACCGAAGGAATGTGCTGAAGCCGAAAATCTACAGCCAGTCCTCGGCCGGCTATAGCTATGGAAGCGGCGATCGTGTTGGCGGAAGCGCTTCGACCTACGTGAATACGATTGTCGGATATGACAAGAATGGCAATTTCCGATCATCCTTCGTTAACGGCCGACAGGCCGGCTCCACCGTGATCTACGCGCCAAGCCTAAAGAAGTAGATCAAACTTGAAGTCTCCATCCGGGGACAAAGTTGCCGCTCGAGCGCCCGACTGGTGCAGGAACCCAACGCCGCATTTCGTGTTTGGCGTAGTAAGTCATGTGATCGGTGCGAAGGGTCAAGTTAATACCTGCCTGTGGGTCGCTCTCGGCTATGCCTCGCCACAACGGTTCTTGAACAACTGGCACAAGCGTTAGCATGATCGGGAATTGGCGCCATAATGCCAATAGGTTGGAAGACGAAAAACCGAGGGGAAGTTAACTTTTCAATCTTCAAAGCTTCGACTTCTATCAGTTATACCGAGATGGACTCATCTCGACCCATCAACCCTTCATTAAACAGGGGAAAAATAGATCATGGCTTTCGCTGCATTCGACCCATCAAAGTTCACGGCCCCAAAAGCCAAACCGCTGCCAGTAATTCTCCTGCTTGATGTCAGCGGCAGCATGAGCGGAGACAAAATCCGCAATCTGAATGATGCTGTTCGCGATATGTTGAACACGTTCAGTGACACCGAGAATGGTGAAACTGAGATTCATGTTGCAATCATCACTTTCGGTGCGGAGGTGAAGCTACACCAGCCGCTTGCTAGTGCCAGCAACGTCCAGTGGCAGGATCTTTCTGCGGATGGAATGACGCCACTTGGCACTGCACTCCAAATGGCAAAAGCAATGATTGAAGACAAAGATGTCGTTCCATCGCGTGCCTATCGTCCGACGGTGGTCTTGGTCTCTGATGGTGGGCCCAACGATGCGTGGGAGAAACCTCTGAACGCGTTCATTAGCGACGGACGCTCTGCAAAATGCGACCGTTTGGCAATGGCAATAGGCGCAGATGCTGACGAGGCAGTGCTTGGGAAGTTTATTGAGGGAACTCCGAATCACCTCTTCTATGCAGAGAATGCGAAGCAGCTCCGCGATTTCTTCAAATTTGTCACCATGTCGGTGACCATTCGCACAAAGTCACAGACGCCAAATAATGTGCCTGAAGCGAGCGCTATTGACATCCAGCCCACCACAATCGAAGCGCGCCAAAATAAACCAAAAACTGTGACACAGAGTTCTTCTGTAGCCGATGGGGGGTATTGGTAATGGCGCAGGCAATTGGAGACCCGGAAGAACTCGAGCGTTTCGCGTATTCACTGCAACAGTTCATTGATTCCCTCAACGATGCAGTGGGCAACCTTAACGGCGCCTTCGCTTCGCTAGGTGACACTTGGCAAGACGAAAAGCGGGCACGGTTTGAGGAGGACTACAACGCGCTCGTCCAGCAGTTGCAACAGTTCAACGATAACGCGTCTGAGCAAGTTCCATATCTGGCCGCGCTCGCGTCGCGGCTGCGGGATTATTTGCAAAGCTAAGGGCACCGAGGTCGCAATGGCACAAGTTTCAATTGGACAAGTGGAGAATCTGGAAGATCTCGTGCGTGGGCTACAGTCAGTGCGCGAGGCTCTAGAAACCGCATGCCGCGAACAACTTGCTGTTGCGGAACAGAAATGCGCAGAGGCTCGCGAAGAAGCACAGAACAGCTCAAGCATGTTGGAGAATGCCATCCAGCAGGAGCAAGCTGCAAAGCAAGATGTTGACAGTGCTGAGCAAGCTCTCGATAGCTGTCAAAGCTCACTCTCCTCCGCCCAGTCTTCGCTATCGTCTTGTCTTGCTCAACCGAACGATGACGATGGTCGTTGCCCGGACTGCTCCGGTGAGGATTCTGCTGTTGCCGAAGCAGAAGCCGCTGTTGAACAGGCTCAATGCACGCTGGAGCAAGCAAAAGCAGAGCTTGAGGTGGCGATTGGAAATCGCATATCCATGGAGCAGCGCGTAGATATTGCGAAGCAGGCACAGGCGATGGCGGAACACACTCTGGAGCAGGCCTATCAAGAATGCAATACACGCTTGGCAACTGTCGAACAAGCTATTGAAATCGGCGTTGCGCGCTTGAATTCCGCTCAACGAGCACTTGATGCATATCTTGCGACAAATCCGCCCGCTGCGAAATTCAATGCGTGGCTGAAATTGAACCCGGCTCAAAATGGCCGCCCTGTCACTCCAGATACCTTGCGGGACCGTATGAATCTATCGTCAGAACAACGACGATTGTTTCAGGAATATCTTTACGACCGTAATCCAGAGTATCGCAAGCAAGTTGATAAGTATCGGATTCAGTGGGCAACTGCCAAGGGCGATGCAGAGCGCAACATCGTCGCACGTAGGGCACGAATACATTTAAGTGGCGAATTTGGAGAGCAAATAGCTCGGCACGCACTTGCCCCTCTTGGCGGCCGTATTGAGACACAAGGGCGAACCTTCGTTGGCGATAACGGCCGGTACACAAAAACAGATCTTTTAGTCACTGATTTACGGGTTCCAGTCATTTTGGGACGTGGCGAGGGTATGGGGGCGCCGGTAGGAGGCTCAATGGCATTTGAGGTGAAATGCGGCAAGGCCGAATACATCTACTCCCAGAAGGATCACATGGTTTTTCAAGCCGAAGGGCATAAGCAGGCGGATGCGCAATGCACCCTTTGCTCACGAGATATCCACGACCTGCCACCAGAGAAAGAGAAAGAACTGCGAGACACTCTGCGCGACGCTGGCTCGCCCATGGTAGGGATGTTGCCAAGAAAAAATGAAATAGATCAGTCTTGCCTTGATTTCATTCGCCAGGACGAGGAGGTGCGACCATGAAAATACGTTTCGCAATTGTTAGCTCAGACCTTCTCGCACAAGTCCGGGCTGAAATTGACGTTCTTCTACGTGCAGTCAATGCTGGAGATATGGATGGAGTGGATGCGGCCACGGCACTCCTCTTGAAACTGACTGTTGATTGCAGATCGATTAACTTGTCCGAGGGTGAGTGGCGCACGTTTCTTGACAAAATCCGGCTTAAGAATCCCGATTTCAAGTCCAACTATCTGTTACCCGGCGATATTTGCGCTCCTTTATTTCCAACAATTGCAGCTGGCGACTATGTTCTCGAACTTCCATTAGATGGAGATATGGAAGAGGAGAAAGCGGATGTTTGATGAGGTTTTTGGAATGGCCGCACTATGTGCTGGGAACTTCCGCGAAGGAGTACGTGATTCGTTCGGAGCATCCATTGTTGAGGATGTACTTGACCCGATTATCAAGGAAGTTGATTCGCTCCGTATTTTCAATGCTGATTTCCAGCAGCAATCGCTAAGCATTGATAGGACCTTGGCTGATGCGCGAACGCACGAGTTCAAAGACAGTAGGTGGGCGCAATGAACGGAAGTGCAAAAGCTTTTCAGGATGTGATTGCCAAATTACACAAGGCAATCGCGAACTATCACGAGGGACTTGTGCGCATCGACCGCGAATTCCATGCGCCCAAAAAAGTGCTAACCGCGGATCAAGAGCGTAACCGGGAAATCAGGAAGTCGAATTGGAAGTTAGCCTTTGCTAAAGAATGGGACAGAAACGCAACTGAAATAGCGAATGCAAGTTCGCAGATTAGAGCGCATCAGCCCGCTTTCGTAGATTTTGGCGTAGGAAAGCCATTGATGGCATCGGAAATCCCTGCTGGTCTTGTAGTCGGCTCGCTGCAGATTTCTTTCGAGCAGTTCTCTTGTCATGTTCCTCGAGTCATCTCATTCCCTTTCGCCAGCGCTCTAGTTTTGCCGCAGGGCAATGTAGAGCAAAAGCGACTCGCTCATTGCCTCTTGTTGCGCTTGATATCAGCTTTGCCACCAGGACAGGTAGAACTGACACTGATTGATCCACTGCAGCAGGGACAGTCAGTCGAGCCGTTTCTGCCACTGCTGAAGGTAGAGCAATTGGTGCCGCAAGGTCATGTTCTCTCTCGGTCGGACGAAATCGAGGTCGCGCTCGGCAAACTGACGGACGAGATTGAGGAGATGATCCAACATCGATTCAATGACAAGGCACCCAACTGGTCGGAATACAACACGATCAACCCCGACGCCCAGTTGCCTTACAAAGCAGTGTTACTTTTTGATGTGCCGGAACAAATATCGGAAAAATCTCTCTGGTTCCTTGGCCGCATCTGTGAGAACGGCCCACGCTGCGGTGTGCTGCCCATCATTGCAATTGATAGCAGGCGCGTGGAAGACAGGCGATATGAAAAGTTCCGCGCCACGCTGGAAGCCTCCACCACGCGGCTTGATCATCTGTTGCAGTGCGTCGGGATTGGGGAACTCTCATTTACATACCAGTCTGAGCAATGGCCGCGTCGGGATGTGCTAGACGGCTTTATGACAAGGCTCGCTGAAAATTACGCAGCAAAGACGCGCTTCAAGAGAACGATGCCTGATCTCTGGACAGGCTTCGTCAAGGGAGAGACGAGCATTGGCGGCTTTGATGTTCCCATTGGATGGATGCCCGCCGGCGATTTCGCAACCCTTAGGCTGGGCGCGACGGACTCCGAGCATCACGTACTGCTCGCGGGGAAGACGGGCTCTGGCAAATCCAATCTGCTTCATGTTTTGATTCACTCGCTATGCGAGAAATATCCGCCCGAAGAACTTAATCTTTACCTACTCGATTACAAGGAGTCTACGGAGTTCAATGTCTATGCAGCGCCGCCACTCTCACATGCCCGACTTGTTGCTACGGAAAGTGATCCGGAATATGGCGTCACTGTGCTACGGCATCTTGTGGGAGAACTAGAAGAGCGCGCCCGCATCTTCAAAGCAAAAAACGTCAGAGATTTCACCGAATACCGCAAATCAAGCGGGGAGCAGTTACCCCGCGCTTTGTTAGTCGTAGATGAGTTTCAGGTTCTATTTTCAGAAGGCCGCCAGGTGGCGGAAGCTGCTGAACAATTCCTCTCACAACTCTTGAAACAAGGACGTTCATTTGGCATTCACATCCTTCTCGCTACTCAGACCCTGAAAGGAATCAACTCGCTGACCATCGGCAGCATCATCACCCAACTGGGATGCCGTATTGCCATGGCTTGTGGGCAGGAAGATTCTGCGCTTATCCTTGGAAGTGGGAACTTGGCAGCCGCCGAACTGCGCAGCCCACCTGAAGGGATTATCAACAATGCTAACGGCGCCAAGTCCGGCAATGTGAAGTTCATGATCCCATTCGCCGGAGAAAGTGAACATCGGCGTGCGTTGCTCACGAAACTGATAGAGCGTACTTCTCTTTCCGGAAGCGCTACCAAAACGAAAGTTTTTAGTGGAGCATCCCTTCCAGAGATTCCGCCACTCTCTGAATACCAGGCAGCCTGTGAACAAGAAGAATCGCTTGTTTTGGGGGAGCAGCTCACTTTCGAAGCCTCCCCTTTGAGATTGCCGCTTATTCGTCGATCTGCGTTTAATGTTCTGTTCAGCGGCTACAACGATCAGATTCACGACGGACTGCTGTCCGCTATGCTTTACAGCCTGGCTTTCGCCAGCGGCTTTAATGAAGTCTTATATTTCAACGCCCGTGGGATCGCTCCCGGTGGAGGGTTCTCTGCCGCCGCACAAGCTCTGGGTGCGCGCTTCAAGATGTTCGACGATATTTCTGAGCTACCGTTACAAGCGATATCAGACAATCTCGGGGGGCGCCGCATCGCGCTAATCGTCGACGGTCTCGATTCCGAGAAAATACTACATCCAGCTCCTGCTTTTAAATCTCCCAAGCCCGGCGACCCGCCAAGCCCGGCTGACCTCTTAAAAAATCTTGCAGAAGATGGCCCAAGGAAAGGTACTTTTGTATTTGCCTTTGTCGACCGTTGGCAGCGCTGTGCCAACGTATGCAAAGACCTTTTCTCCTTTTTCGAATTACGCGTGGCGTACTGCATGAATGAGGACGATGCCGGATCACTTGTGAGTGGAGGAATTGGCAAGTTTAAAGGCATTGAAAAACCTAACCGCGCTGTATTCGTAAACAAAATGACGAATGACATCGCATGGTTCCGCCCATATGTTCAGGAAAACTCTCGATGAAAAAATTTCTGCTCACATGGTACGGAATCACAGATTTTCGTGCCTCTTTGGGATTCGAAAATACCGATGGCCCTATTGCAGGGGCCCTCACAAGTGAGTCCTATTCTGATGTGATTATCTTAGGCTATACCCGGGTAGACAATGATTCCAACGAATTAATCGAAGCGCAAAAGACATTCGCACATGAATTGTCGTCAATACGAAAAACTGGACTGGAGAAGGATTGGAGGGCCACTAGTCAGTTTGTTTCTAGGTTTGCCAATACAGCTGCTGCCCATGAGAATTTTGAGAGTTGGTTAAAAACAAAAGCTGCCAATATGGGATGCAACACCAGAATCCGATTGGTAAGCGAGAAACTTCGTCGACTCAACGACACCGAAGGTATTTATGCTGGCGCGATGCGAGCGTTGGATAGAGTGGAGCGTGAATCAGGTGAGAAATTCGTTACGCTCTACCTGAGTCCTGGAACTCCGGTAATGGCCTTTGTATGGGCGCTCGCAGCACTGAGCTACCCTGAACTCAAAAAACGGCTTATAGCTTCGTCCGTCGTTGGCATGGCGCCCGAGGTTGTACCGCTGCCTGCCGAGTGGCTCAAGCAGCACGGAGCGAAACAGAACGCGATCCGAGACATCTCTAAAGGATTTGATGTGACATTCCATCTATTTGGTGAGCAGAGAATGCCGGCCTTGCTCAGCATTCGGCAATTTCCGTCTGCACACCACATTTTTGTTAATTCAACAGACTTTCCGGCTTCGTGTATGCGTGCGTTTCTAGACTCTCGGGAAATGTACGAGCTTACCGTTGACCCGTGGGATGATCGGGCTGTCCACCAGAAAATCGCAGAGCTCGCCAAGCAATTCCCTGATAAAACACGAATCGGCATCAATCTAACTGGCGGAACAAAGCTAATGTTTGCAGGCGCACTCTCGGCAGCGCGCGAGATTGGTGCTGTTCCATTCTATTTTGATAGCAAGAATCGCCAGGTTGCCTTCATTGATAGTCTTCGTAGAGAGAAAATTGGTCGACTTGAATCCATCGAAACGTTTCTACGTCTAAATAGCGACGGGTTGGAGATATCCCAAAGTTCTCCCTCGAATGAGATGTCGACGGATCGCCAACGCCTGACAAAGACTCTCTGGGCAAATCGTGAAAAGATACGTAAGTTTTATAACGATCTGACCGACTACAACAACGCATTCAAGCCGTTCGAGATAAGTCGTGATGGCATTAATTGCAGGCTTGATAAATCGGGGGCGGCAATATTCCAAGGCTACGGATTAGACCTGACGTTTGAAGGGTGGCCAGATTTCGCCAAATATCTGTGTGGCGGATGGTTTGAGGAATTTGTCTATTTGCAATGCAAACCTTATGAAGATGCTGGCGTTATTCAAGACCTGCGTATAAACGTCAAGCTGAACCTAAAGCAAGAGAGTGCTTGGAGGCGTTCGAGCGAGGTTATGGAGTACAACGAGCTGGATGTCACATTTACCGACGGTTACTCTCTTTATATCGTGGAATGCAAGGCAGGCAATGTCACGCAGGAGCAGGTGATGAAGCTGCAAAATCTTGTTCGCTTCTACGGAGGTATTGAAGGTCGTGGCATCCTCGCCTGTTGCTTTCCACCAAAATATGAGTCGATCAAGAAAAAGATCGGGGATGCAAGGCTGATCAATTGGAGCGGACCATCACTTTCCGAGCAGATCAAGACGTTGATGAACAGCATTACCGCGCGAGCGGACGCGATAGAGGCAACTACGTGACACTGAATCTGGTTTGCGACACGTCCGGCAGCATGAGCGAAGCCGGAAAGCCCTTCATCATGAGAACACTAGTTACAAGCGTTGCTCAATGGGTGCTATATGGACATGGTCACACAGAGATCACTTTGTGGGCTTGGGGCTCTGATGTGTGTCGTATAGCTGACTGGGACACAAACAGCGAATATCCTGATGAGCTTCTTTCTTGTGCAGGAACTGCAAATGGTTTGTTACTGATTCAATCGCTTGGTGACAAGCCGGATGGTAAGGTTCTAATCCTGACTGACGGCTTCTGGTCTCGAGATGATGCGAGGAATTTGCGGCGGTGGATGGGTGGGTTGCCATCAAACACGCTGCGAACAATAAAGCTTGGGCCAGATGCGAATCCTCAATTCAAAGGGACAAATATATTTGAATCAGAGGAGTTATTCGCTGCGCTCGATGGATGGTTGGAAGGCGGCGGGACATGACTCTTTGGAAAAGTTTTGGCGCAAGTGTTCGCGGTCCCGCACACATAGCTACCGGTACACCAAACCAGGATGCATGGGCGTCGTTTCACCATGTCTGGGGGGACGGCATAGTGGTTTCTGATGGAGTCGGGTCAAAGCCATTCTCAAACTATGGAAGTAATGCTGCTTGTATGGCGGTAGGTTGTGCAGCAATGGCATGTCGCATCAAGGCTGACATATTTCATGATGAATTGAGCCGTGATTTCCTTTTTGAACGGATAGCAGATCATTGGCTTTCCATTATTAGCCCACTGGATCCAAGAGATTGTTCTGCCACCTGTCTTTTCGCATTCAGAATCGGGGACGGGTTAATCCACTTGGGGATGCTTGGCGACGGGCTTGTCGCAACTGTTAAGTCAGATGCCTCTGTCTTATCGCTCTGGGAGGACAAGTCTCGCGGCTTTTCCAACATCACCAATGCGCTAACCCCGATTGTATCGCCAAAGGAATGGCGATATCTATCATTGCCCGAGGAGGAGTGCATTGCAGTCTTGCTGTGCACCGACGGCGTTGCTGACGACCTAGATAATGTCGATGGCTTTGTGTCGAACTTTATTGAGGCGCATTGCTCGATTTCTGGAATGAGTGCTAATCGCCGCACCCGAGAGATGCTCGAAAAATGGCCTACACCCAAGCATAGTGACGACAAGACCATAGCTTGCCTTTACCGTGAGGACATCACGGATGAATAAAACGATTGAACACCAAGATCTAAGGCATCTTGTGGATGAGTATGGTAACTCTCATCAGGTTACTGATGAACTGGCTAGGGGCGGTCAGGGTGTGGTCTTTCGCACCATAGATACTGATTTAGCAATCAAGCAACCGCTTGATGCGTATGGCCGAGCTGACACGAATGCCGATCTGCGCGAACGCTTTCAGAGTATCCGGATACTGCCTATACCTCCCCGCGTTCCCGTGTCCCTGCCACTCGCCATATTGCGAGACGAACCGGGGTATGTGATGCGGCTATTGAGCGACATGAAGCCATTTGGTAGTTTTGAGTTGAATGGCAAGATCAAAAGGGAAATGGTTGGCAGAAGTGCAATGCTCCCCAACTGGCTGAGAGAGATTCCAGACGAGCAGATGGCGCTCCTGTTGCAGCATTACGCCAGCACTGGTTCATCGCGTCGCCGTTTGTTTGCGCTAGCCAAGTGTGCTGCCATTCTCGCTCGTCTTCACAGTGCTGGTTTGGTCTATGGCGACATCTCGACCAACAATGCGTTCGTTAGAGATCATCCTGCCTGCAATGTCTGGCTGATTGATGCTGACAACATGCGTTTCGAATTGCCGTTCGGCGGCATTTCCGTCTATACACCAGGCTACGGTGCGCCTGAAGTGGTGCAGGGGCGTGACCAGTCACGGCCTCGAACGGATTGTTGGGCGTTTGCGGTGATGGCCTTTAAGTTGTTGGCGTTGTGTCACCCCTTTGTTGGAAAAAAGGTGCTGCAAGCTGAAGACGACGATAGCGGCTGGGATGCCGAGCCTGTCGCTGCAGGTGAAAGCGGAGCTCACGCCAGCATGGAAGAGCAGGCATACGCTGGTCATCTACCTTTCGTCGATGACGAAAATGACGATTCCAATGAAGGCGCTTGTGGATTGCCGCGTGCGCTGGTCACAACACCGGGACTGCACCGCCTTTTTCAGGACACCTTCAGCGCGGGGCGAGAGCACCCGCACTGTCGCCCCGCGATGGCGTATTGGGCGCTGGAATTAGCCAAGGCAGCTGACCACGCATTGGACTGCCCCGTATGTGCAATGAGCTATTTCGCCGACGACCACGGAAGGTGCCCCTATTGCGGCGGCGAGCGCCCAGCATTCATTCGTGTGCAAACCCCACGTTGGGAAATTGTAATTCCGGCAAGCACCACAGAATTGGCGCTGCCTCACCGTCTTTTCTACCCATTTTCCTTCGAGCGACACGACGAATTGGAGTGCGATGCCCTGCTCAGTTTTGCAACCCAAACCGCGGTTCCCGCACGGGGTTCGAAAGCATTTCCTGAGAACCTGACCTTCACGTTTGTAGAGGCCGGCAAGTGAAGTTTCTAGATATTCCTGCCCGCAATCTTTGCATCCGTGTCAAACCGACAATAATTATCCCGGATCTTCAGGAGCAAGCCGTATTCTCGGTAGATGCTAGTAAAACCCGCGCGGATGAATTTGAAATCCGACTAGAGGATTGTGTTGTCTTCGTTCGCCCCGTCGTGGCAGCGGACGTCCGCCTCCTTAAGACTGAACTTGTAAGCGGACGCGCCCTGCTGGCACAACTGGCCAATCCCGCTGCAGATGGCAGCGTCGAGCTGCAAATCACCTTTTTTCTGGGCGATTGTCTGGAAATGGGTGAACTCGAAATTGGTGTGGACGAGTATGTAGAGAACATGCTGGCAAAAATGGGGCATGATCTGAGGGGTAAGCATCTATATGAGAAGCTCAACCAACTCTGCTGCTTCCAACAGGATAAAGACGAATTTTTCTTTGTAACCGTGGGCCCTGCCATTGATAGGGATCTAGAACCAGAAAATGATGATGTGCCACGCGAAGCAAGGGTAGAACCGACCCGTCACAACTCCTTCGGCATATCGGGCGACGGTATTCGCTTTGTTGCTACTCTAAAGACATTGCCTGGCGGGAGTTCCATATTTGTCGCCTCCCGCCTGACTAGGCAAAGGAAGGATCCCGACCGCGCTCTGCGCTTGGCCAGAGGTAGGCTCCGGTTTGCGGATTGGAAGCAGGCGGGACAAGTTCAGGTTCTTGCCAAAGCGCAAATGACTTCCCTTACGCTGGGCGACGGAAGTTACCTGAAAAAATGGGACGAGTTCGGCGATGTAGAGGGCCAATTGCTACTGATGCAAGCTCGTGAGGTGGGTGCGCTGAAGTTCACTGACGTGACGCAGAACCGCGACGGGACGGTTTCAGTCCGCGTCGTCGAAGCCTCAGATTCAGCGATGACCGCACTCACTGAGGGCGTCGTGAAGGAAGTCGAGCTTGTAGGGGAATTGCCAGACTATTTGCTGAACGAAACTCTGAGTTTCAGAGACTTTGAGAGTGGAATCAGATCTGCGTTGGAGGCAGACGAGATACTCGGCGTAAAGCGTGAGCAGAACGAGACAAAGAACTATTTCGACGTGACCAGATTTGACCAGGCGAGCCGCTTACTCACGCTCAGAACGGAGACTCTGCCAGCGGCCGCCGGAACTCTCATTCTCTCGCTCAGAGGTGAGGTTACTCAAATCGAGCGACGCATGAACGCAAGGCGGGCCATTCTTGAAGGTCGCAGCGCCAACCCTCAGCTAGGTTTGTTGATCGAAGAAAAAGGTCGTATAGCACGGATCCGCGAGTCACAGAACGTCTTGCCACTTACGGCATTTGTCCGCAAGAAGGTCTTCCGGAATGACCCGACGGTTATGCAGGAGAAGGCCATTGAGGTGGCATTGAACACTCCAGACATCGCGCTCATCCAAGGCCCTCCCGGCACCGGCAAAACTACTGTCATCGCCGCGATTCTGGAGCGCTTGAACGAAATGGCGGACAAACGTGGCACGCGCATCAAAGGCCAGATACTGCTGACAGGGTTTCAGCACGATGCTGTGGAGAACATGATCGAACGCCTCTCGCTCAACGATATCCCCGTTCCCAAATACGGCAAGCGATCTGGCGCGTCGGAAGATGATTACAGTGCTTTCGAGCGAAATCTTGAAGACTGGTGCGCCAATTTAGCCACCAATCTTCGCGATCGCAACCCACAGATTGCTGAATTGGAGCAGGAACGAGAAATCAGAAACATCTTCCTGCAATATATTCAAGCACCAACTCGCCCATTGGCCTCCAGCCTTGTCAGGAAAATCGCTGCCCTTGGCGTTGCCATGCTTGGCGAAAACTGCGCGCGGCAGGCAGAGAGCCTGGCGAAGATCCTGACGCTTGAGGAAAAGCTCAACGACGATTCAAGTCAATGGCTAAATGCCGCATTTCGTCTGCGCGTCCGGCCCGAAAGTTTTGGCGACGACGGGCCGGAAAGAGCGGTGGACGCGATGGATGATCTGCGTGATGTTCTTGAAGAAGACGAGCGGAAGCTGTTGGACAGCGCGAGTCTTTGGCGCAGAGAAGATGGTTCCCCGTCGTTCCTTTCAGATTTGGAGGCGCTGAAACATAGACTTCTTGTCCGGTTTTCCACTCCGCCGGTTTTCCGCGTGGAAAAGCAAAATGACGAAGTGATTGCGCTGGCAGAGTTTGCCATTCAGCGCATCAAGACCGTGGGGCGCTCGGCTAAGGACAAGAAATCTGCAGCTTTGGCAGAATTCTTGGCGGAGTTGGAAAGCAATCCTTATGGAATGATGGATGCAGTGTCCGATTACAGCTTTGCCTTTGCCGCCACATGCCAGCAAAGTGTAAATAAGAAGATGCAAAAACAGAAGGGCATCACGGGTCGTGGTGCCAATGAGAACCAGAACCGTATGGAGTATGAGTATGTGATCGTAGACGAGGCGGCTAGAGTATCGCCCCGAGACTTGATGGTTGCCATGGCGCAAGGCAAGCGCATTATCCTCGTCGGTGATCATCGCCAGTTGCCCCACATCATTGACGAAGCAGTGGCTCGCCAGATGGAGGAAGGTGAATCGAGCGGGGACGAGCAATACTGGCTCAAACAATCGATGTTCGAGTATCTGTTCGCTACCCGTCTGAAAGCGCTGGAAGAGGGCGACGGCATCACCCGCCGCGTCACGCTAGACAAGCAATACCGCATGCACCCTCTGCTGGGCGGCTTCATCAGCCGAAACTTCTACGAACGCTTCGACCCGGCCGAGAAATTCAGCTCTGGGAGACCTGCTGACGATTTTTCCCACACGCTGCCTAGTACAAATGGAAAACCTGCTGCATGGCTGAATGTACCTGTGGAGAAGGGTAGACACCAGCGCAGCGGGACTAGTTGGACACGCCCGGCAGAAGTGGCTGTGATTACAAGACAGTTGCATGCATGGATGAGTTCTGTTGCGGGAAAGGATCTTTCGTTCGGCGTGATCTCCTTCTATAAAGCGCAGGCTGATCTCATCAGGCAACAACTTGCAGGCACTACAGACGATGAACGTAAATTGCGTGTCGGTACAGTGGACTCATTCCAGGGCATGGAGTTTGACGTCGTCTTTCTCTCAATAGTGCGAACCTTGCCGCGAGACTGGACGCCCAGGGATGGAGACCCTGAGAGTCAAGCTAGGGGGGTGTTTGGCCATCTCTGCCTATACAACCGCCTGAATGTTTCCATGAGCCGCCAAAAGAAATTGTTGGTAGTTGTCGGCGATGTTGGATTATTGCAGAGCAGGCTAGCGACGGACTTCGTTCCAGGCCTGGTAGATTTCCTTCACCTCTGCCAGAGTGAAGGTGTGGTGCTGTCATGCTGAAACTGTTGGACTACGGTGAAAACAACCCGTTCAGTGACACAGTTGGTAAGGCGCGCAAACTCGCATGGCCGGTAAACGTATATCGCGTGACCTTGCCGAGTGGTTCTGGAGATACGGACGGCTTGAACGCATTCGAGCAAGTTATCTTGAAACTGCTGGATGCCTCTGGCGCGATGGATGCCAATGAACTGGCGGTTGAAACATGCATCCCGATTGGTTTGGTCAAGGGCATTCTCTTGCGGCTGCAGGATAAGGAGCATATTGATGAGTACAACTGCGTTATTAGGCGTGAGGAAGAAGAGAGAGCAAACGAAGTAGATAAAGCGCAGGTATTCGCCACCGCACTATTGTTTCGCGAACTAGCCACGGGGAAGATCTTGCCATTCCTTCATTGGCCGAGCGAAGCAAACCCCTTGCTAAAGAAGGAAGGCAAAGAGAAAGACTATCGGAAAGTCAGCTTGATTGACGCCCACAGAAATAACCCGCCGACAGAACGTGATGTCATTCAGGCCTTGCGCGCAATGAAGAAGCGTATGGAGGCGTTTGGTATCGAATATCAATCGCGCCCAATCAAGCAGATCAGGATACACGCTGAACCAGAGCACTATCACCTCGACTGCCCCATCGCTATAAAGAAGGGCGATAGTGAGTTCCGTATTGCTGACCCATTCGGCATCGGGTTTTCGTTGATCCTTGAGAGCGCCTTCGAAGAGTTGCTGGAACGAGATGACAAGTCGGCGGAATGGCTTCTAGCTTGGAAGATTCAACTGCGTACCTCTTATATTGAAGACCAGGGCGCGAAGCAGAAAGAGCCTTTTGATACTGAAGCTAACTTGCAGCGCTATCCGAATCTCATTGCCCGCTTGCGACCCTCTGGTAAAGCTCAATTTCGAAACCTCGCAGATATCTACGCATCAATAGAGTGGGCGCTGTTCTACTCTTGCAGCATCCGGTCTTTCAAGAACTCGGTAGCAAGACTCAGGTACTCTGAACTACGCCAACACCCTGTGCTTCTTGAACAGGCAGCCGAAAGCATAGGGTTTGAGAAGTCGTCAAAGGCCTTTAGGCCGATCAGAATCGGAAAGCTTGTAGATTTTGAGGACGGTAAAGCTGAACTAGAGACGGTGCTAGCCATATCCATGCTCATAGCACAAGATGATGCATTGCACCCTTTGCGTCGAATTAGCTCTTCACATCCTGACCTGATCACCCGCCTTCTGAAATTACACGACATGCGTGGCGCAAAAAACCACGGTATGGGTGGAGTTGATGCACCGCAAAGCGAACTGGCGGACGATAGATTTATGCGCGAAATCGTCCATACTTTAATACCTGAGATCACTTTTTCCGATACTCCTGTTGCCATCCAGAACCATGATGCTCAGGCGGATGCCCTTCTGGATGCTCGAGCTAGCATTCAAAGTGAGTTCGGTTTCAAGCAGTTCAACAGTCTCGGCGTCGACTTGCAGAACCGCCTTATCCACGTAGAACGCTACTGGCAAGGCTGCCACGATGGCGATGATGCGCTTTGCTTCGTGGTTGATATTTGTGCGGCAACGCAGGCGCGATTTCATCAAGTGCTGGCTGGACTACTTCCACCAGACATGAACGATGGCGAATTCGTCGCTACAGCGCGAGAAAAGTCTCGGAGATTCGGTTTGGGAGACTTGCCAGACTCCTTGCGGACTGTCCGTCCTGGAATGATCCGTGACGCATTGCAAGGTAGAGCGCCTACCCTAGGATCCTGTGTGCTGGCTTTCTTGCTTATGTCTGACGATGGATCATTGCGTGCGGTCGCGGATTCCCAGCCGACATTCATTATGGATATAGGAAATATCATAACCCTTCGCGGTCATGGCAATGAACCACGCCCGCTTCCAAAGGCGGACATCGAAAAGCTTCGCAGAGCTACCTACAAATGTATCAAAATACTGACTGAGGCATAAAAATGGGACTGTTTGGAAGGTCAGAAGAGGAGTTGAAACAAATTGCCCTTGACTTAAGCAGGAGAAAACTTCAACTGGACAACCGCGAGAGCGAAATTAAAAGCAAGGAAGCTCACCTGGCCCGCGAAGGGGAGTTGATTACCGCAGAAAAATCAAAACTGGAAGCCGAGCAAGCCAGCCACATTAGTGAAGTTAAGCGTACTTTAGAAGTCATCGCCGAAGAAAATTCAGGATTGGAGAAGCGCCGATGCGAAATTGCGCAGATGGAGGTCAGAGCCAAGACGAATTTTGTGAAAGCCCAGCGCGACGCGTTTAAAGATGTTGTCGAAAAGCAACTTATTGAACTCGATGAGCGTCGGGGCAAGTTGGATGCACTGGCTGCTAGTGTCGCAGAAAGGCTGAAGGCCCTACACGCCAAAGAAGGCGATCTCGCAAGGCGCGAACTCGATGTGACTGACCGCGAGCAACGCGCAGATGCTGGTTTCGCTGACCGTGCCAAGGCGCTCGCGGATGAGGCATCTCGCCAGCATCGAGCGAATCAAGCGGAGTTTGAACGCCTGGAACGACTTACCGCTGAACTTGCCGCGGATAGGCAAGCACTTGAGGAGAAGAAGGCTGAACTAGGCAAACGCGAACAGAACGTCATAGCTGACGAGCAGAGGCGGGACACGGGTTATGCCGACGAGCGCGTAGCGTTGGATGCTGAATTAAGGGATAAACGCTCTGATTTTGAGCGAGAAATCTTTGATATTCGGGAGGGACGACTTTCCATTCTTGAAGATGACATCGCCAAACTCAGAACCAAACGCTTGGAGGATATATCCAAAGCAGAAGGTTCTGAACGTGATCGCATCTGTGCTGAAATCAATACGGAACGTGAAGCTTGGGCAAATCAACGCGACAATGATCGTAGGAAGTTAAATGAAGAGCGCATGGACCTTGAGAAGCAAAAGGGTGCGCTATCTGCATTGCAGAGTGAAGTGGAAAGGCGAAAGTTAGAGCTCGAAAGCGATGAGAGGATGCTCGAGCGTAGAGTAGAACGACTCGAGCAGCAATGGCAGAAACGCAATGGACTACTGCAGGATGAAGTAGATAAGCAAATTGACGAGCGCCGCAAGTCACTGGAGGCTACGGAAGCTAATTACCGGGCAGAGAATGATCGACTGCGTGAAGCGCTGAACATCCAGACCGGACTTATCAGTGCGTTTGAACAACTGAATCAGCAGCTCGGTGGAAAAGATCCCGCAGAAGTACTGCGCGCACTAAACAGTCAATCCGACGAACTTAGGCGCCTGCGTGAAGAGCTTGCAACCCGTCCGACCGAGGAGATGCGGGATCGGAATCGTACGCTTGAATCGGAAGCGATGAACCAGAGGTTACGGGCAGACGAACTTGAGCGACAGATCGTCAACAATAAAATTGCAATAGCGGAAACTGGTGACCTGCGTCGTCAAAACTCGGAACTCATCGCCGAGAACAAGTCTTTGGCGCAGAAATCGTCCATATTCGAGGGAGCTGCCAACGAAGCGCAAGCCGAACTTAATCGTCTGCGTGCGGCTTATGAGCGTCCTGCCGAGGTTGAGGCCCGTTACAATGAGATTGAGATGCCGCACATCAGTGTGGAGAGCGCCAAGCAACCCGTGCAACACGATATTAGTGAACTGAGTTGGCTCACGGGGATTGGCAATGCCTGTGACACATACGGATTGCACTTCAATCCACGCATCCTTAAAGCGTTTCACACCGCGCTTAAAACCGCTGAATGGTCGCCTCTTACTGTGCTCGCAGGCGTTTCCGGCACAGGAAAATCCGAACTGCCACGCCTTTATTCGCACTTTGGTGGAATTTATTTTGAGCCGCTTTCGGTGCAACCGAATTGGGATTCACAAGAATCCATGCTGGGTTTCTTCAATTCCATAGACAACAAGTTCGATGCTCAACCAGTGCTCCGCTTCCTAGCCCAAAGCCAGCAGCCGTGGAGCAATGAATATCCGGGGTTGCAGGATGCTATATGTCTGGTTTTGCTTGATGAGTTGAATCTTGCCCATCCTGAGCTCTATTTCGCTGAGTTCCTGAGTAAGCTTGAACTACGACGTGGAAGGAAAGGAAATGATGTGCCATTCATTCCTGTGAAGATTGGTGCAGGCATGAAGCCGTATGAACTTCCGTTAGGACGCAATGTTCTCTGGGCAGGGACAATGAATCAGGACGAAACAACTAAGTCACTCTCAGACAAAGTTCTCGATCGATCCATCATTATCAACTTCCCGCGGCCAACAGAGCTCAAACGCCGCTTAGAGCTTTCTCCGCTCGATGAGAAGAACCGTAGCCCTGCGCTTCACAAGAAGTCGTGGCAGAGTTGGCTAGCTCAGCGCAGCGATTTCTCTGATGATCAGGTCAATCCCTTCAAGGATTTTATTGAAGGAATGAATGCGTGTCTCTCAGTTACAGGTCGCGCCCTAGGCCACCGAGTTTGGCAATCCGTTGAGTACTACATGGCCAACTACCCGGATGTTCGTTCAGCCCAGGGAGAGGATGCACGTGCTAAGGCTATGCACATAGCTTTCGAAGATCAACTTGTGCAGAAGGTTATGCCCAAGTTACGAGGTATAGACACTCGCGGTAAAAGTAAAACAGAGTGCCTAGACAAAATTCGTGGGCTGATTGTTACAGGGATCGGTGGAAACTCATTCAATCTCACCGAGGATTTCGATCTTGCCTGCGATCTTGGTTATGGACAGTTCGTTTGGCAATCTGCGAATTACCTCAACTCCAGCGACACAGATTGGAGTACAAGCCCCACCACTAAGCAATCAGACGGTGCCGGTGACGGCGAAGACCCGCCTGCTCTTTTTCAAATAGGTGAACCAGACGTGGCCAAGCGCAGAAAGGCTTGGAACCTGAAGTCACCTGAGCAGCAGAAGGAACTCCGTAGAAAACTGGAGGAAAACGCCAAGGCAGGAAAGATTCCCGATAAACAATGACAATCTCCCTGTCAAAAATCTACTTCGACTACCACTCTGGAGAGAATAGTGCCCGCGCGCTGCTTGGGCAACTTGATTGGTTTTGTCGCAATGCCGAATTTGACCCGAAGACAGGTTCGGCACTACCGCAGGCATTGACCGCCTTTCTCGCAAAGGTAGCCCAACCGGCAAATGACGAAGTTGTTCTCGACAGGCTTTGGCGTATTACGAAGCACAGCCGCGGCTCTGTCGAGCGGCTATTTCGCTCGCTAAACGAAAACCCCCGTCGTGATCATGCGTTAATGCCTGTGCATGCTGTACGCGAACTCGATGCTACCAGCTTCGTAAAGCTGAGCAATCGCCCTGGGCGTACCATTAGAGAGAAACTCGCGGGTAAGCCCTATATGCAGGCTGTACGCAGGTTTCAGTCAATCGATCTCCCGGAAAACCGTCTGCTGAAGGCATTTGTACGCCACCTTGCGGAACTGCTCGAATTGCGCCGAGACTGTCTCGGCCACGAAGATGAGTTGCTACAAACGATTCAATCGTGGCTGCGTTCCGACGAGGCGCAGGCCATTGGCAAGTGGGACAACCTACCGCCCAACAACACGCTGCTAGCGCACCGCGACTACCGCCACGTTTGGGATGCATGG
>RRZU012976816.1_pt1 | contig 23841 bp, 20 predicted proteins | sample 2165561 | NCBI WGS metagenome assembly RRZU01 (sample SAMN10456909, study PRJNA506462) | wastewater metagenome | isolation source: wastewater sludge | place: USA: Moscow, Idaho | reverse complement strand
CGGGGAGGACGCGATCCGGGCAGCGCCGGCGCTCTCGGAGTTCGGCAACGGCGGCGTCGGCCTGGGGGTCAGCGCCTACGAAGAGGCGTACCCGACGGCCACGATCCTCGACACCCTGGAGAGTGGCCTTTCCACCGAAGACTGGGCCGTGCCCGTCAGCAGTTGCGCCGATCAGGAGGAGGTGGACTTCCCGGGCAACCCGGAGATGACCGCCACCGTGCGCATCTACGGGGACTGCACGGGCGCCGATCCGAACGCTGTCTGGCTGCTGGGCGCCTTCGCCCCGACCGCGAACGACGACGTGACCGTCGGCGTGTACGCCTTCGCCACGGACGGCGAGGAGGTCGACGACCTGATCTACTCGCTCTACAGCCTGTCCGTCGAGGGCTATCAGCCGTGACGTAGGGATCGAGAACGGCCAGCACGTCCTGCGATCCCTGGGCACGGGCGGCCGGGAGCGCCACAGACACGCCGCCACCCTCGGTGGTAGAAATGGCGGTGTTTGTTGGGCGGGAGCACTACCTGCGCGAGCTCACCGATCTCGCGGCGCGCGCGGCGGCCGGCGATGGGGGCGTCCGCTGGATCGTGGGCGACGCCGGGATGGGCAAGACCGCGGTCCTGGGTGAGCTCGTCGAGCGCATCGATCCCGACACCCGGGTGCTTTCGGCCACGGGTCGCGAGGGAGAGACCGAGCTGGCATGGGGCGTCTTCGAGCAGTTGGTCGCACCGCTGGTGACCGAGGAGCTCGATACCAGACTCCCCGCACCCCAGCGATCGGCGGTGCGCTCGGCCCTGGCCCTCGAGACGTCGCCGGCGTCGACGGACCACTTGCCCCTGGCGACGGCCATGGCAGGCCGCAACCTTCTCCTCCTCGCCGCTGCGACCCGCCCTCTGCTGGTGCTGCTCGACGACTGGCACTGGGTCGACGAGCCAAGTCGCCGCGCCCTCGACTACGTCCTGGCCCGCCTCGAGGGCACGCCGATCACGGTGATCGTGGCCGGGCGAAAAGGCGACGGTGCCGAGCCCCCGGTGGAGGCGCTCCCCCTCGACCCCCTCGACCGCGACGCATCGCTCGCGCTGCTGCGTGAGCGGGGGGTGCAGGACCGCGAGGTCGGCGAGCGCATCCTCGACCAACTCGGCGGGAACCCCTTGCTCTTGGGTGCCGCAGCCAGCGAGCTCGATGAGCCCCAGCGGGCCGGCCGAGCACCTCTGCCCGAGGTGTTGCCGGTGCCGGCGTCGGTCGTTCGGCTGGCTGAGAAGCACCTGGTCGACCTCGACACCTCCACGCGCGACGCCGTGCTGATCGCCGCGGTCGCACCGAGGGGCGACCTCCGCACCGTCAACCTCGCCTTGCGCGTCCTCGGTCGCGACGGCCACCCCCTCGAACGGGCCGAGGCGGCGGGCATCATCCGCCTCGACGAGGCACACGTCGCCTTCACCCACCCGACCCTTCGGTCCGCGGCCTACCACACGGCCTCGGCCGGCGATCGACGTCGGGCCCACGGCGCGGTGGCCGAGACGCTCACCGACGAGGTGGTCCGGGCCTGGCACGCCGGACAGGCCGCCGTCGGTCCCGACGACGGGGTGGCCGACGACCTGACCCGCGCCGCGGACACCCTGTTGGGCCGGCGTGCCCCGGTCGCGGCCGCGGGCTCTTTCGAGCGCGCGGCAGCGCTCACGACCGACCCCGAGGCGGCGGGCGTTCGCCTCCGACGTGCTGCGGAGGCGCTGGCCGAGACGGGTCGCACGGAGGCCGCTCTCGCGTTGCTGGACCAGGCCGACGACCTGGGTCGCCTCGAGCTGGAGGCGGCACGGCGCGAACAGCTGCGCCTGCGCCTGGCCGCACGGGGCGGCGCGACCGAGGAGGCGATCGAAGGCCTGCGCTCCCTTGCGGCCAGGGTCCAGGCCCTCGATCCACTCTTGTCGGCCCAGGTATGGCTCGACGCCTTGCCGGCCCTGGTTGGCGCGGCCCGGGGCAACGACATCGAACAAGTTGCGAAGTCCGCCCTGGAACAGGCCGACCGTGCGGGCAGCCCAAACCTCGCTCGGCGGGCCGAAGTCGCCCTCGGCGGTTTGCGGCTCGCCCGCGGTGACCTCGACGGCCAGGCGATGCTGGACCGTTACGCGGAGGTGCTCGAGGTCGAGGGCGCGCTGGCTTCGGCACCCTTCCTCGCCGAGGTGGTCGCCCCGTACCTCGGGCTGCTCCGACGCGGGCCCGAGGTGGAAGCGCTGTTCGACACCCTCGAGCGGGACCTGCGCCAAGCGGTCGCGATCCCCTCCCTCATCGCCGTGTTGAGCGCTCGCTCCCTGTTGAGCCGTGGACGCGACCTCCGCCGGAGCGCCGCAGACAACGTGGAGGCCATCGAGCTGGCCGAGGCCATCGACCAGCCCGAACTGGCGTTGCTCGCGGCGGCCTCGTTGAGTGTCACCGCCGGCGTCATGGGCGATGACGAACGCGTCGCCTTGGCCGCCGGCCGGTGCGCTCGTGCCACGAGCTCGGCCCATCAGGCTGGCGGCCTCGCCGGTCGAGCGGCCCTGCATCTGGGACGCGGCGAGCTCGATGAAGCGCTGGCCATCTACGAATCGATGTGCGAGCGGTTCGGCATCGGCAGCTCCATGGTCCGGTGGGAGCCCGACTGGTGCGAGGCCCTGGTCCGGACCCGTCACCGCGAACGAGCCGCGGAGACGATCGAAGAGTTCGCCGGGAGCCCGATGGGCCCTTTGACCACCGGCGGGATCTGTCGTGTCCGCGGGATGGTCGCCACCGACGATGACGCCGCGGCCGCACAGTTCCGGCGAGCGCTCCGGTTCGTCGACATCATCCCGAACGACGTGGTCCGGGGCCGCACCGAGCTGGTCTGGGGTGAACGGCTCCGGCGATCGCGGAAGCGGGCCGAGGCACGGACGCACCTCGAGACCGCGGTGACCCTTCTCCGACGAGTCGGTGCCGACCCCTGGGCCGATCGTGCCGAGCGCGAGCTCGTTGCCGCCGGCGCCGCCCCGGCGATGCAGCAGGGCACCGCCGATGCCCTCACCGGCCGGGAACGCGACGTCGTACGCCTCGCCGCCGAGGGCGCCACCAACCGGGTCATCGCCGAACAGTTGTACGTCAGTCCCCGAACCGTCGAGACACACCTCGGCTCGATCTACCGCAAGCTCGGCGTCGCCAACCGTCGCGAGTTGATCCACTGGGTCTCGAAGGGCGGCGGCCCGGACAATTGACACGGGGTTCACCGGAGACGCATCCGGCGCCTTCGGGGCGGAGTTCGGTGGGCTGTTCGGCGCCGCCTCGGCTGCGGGCGCCGCCGCGGTCGACACGAAGCCCGGCGCGTCGACCTCGTGCGCTCGTGAATTGGCCTCGTGGGGGGCCGGTGAGCAATCCTCTTGGCGGCATGACGGCGGTCTGAACAGACCATCGCGCCCACACCCCATGTCCCACAGGCGGCACAGGGCCGCCTGCGACCAAAGGAAACCCGTTGCCCATTCTCAACGTCCTCGCTGCTGAAGGCGGGTACCAGGAGTTCACGCTCGGCGGCGCCGAGTGGTTCTGGTTGATCTTCTCGGCTGCGACCGCGCTGCTGGCCCTCGCCGTCGGCGCCTTCCTGGTGCGCTCCGTGCTCGACGCGGACACCGGCACCGACAAGATGCGCGAGATCGCCGCGGCGATCCAGGAGGGGGCCATGGCCTACCTCAAGAGGCAGTTCCGCACGATCGGGATCATCGTCATCCCGGTCGCGATCATCGTGTTCGTCACCTCCACCGAGGTGCTGAAGCCCGATGGTGCCGTGGCCCTGAGCTTCTTCCAGTCGGGCCTGTTCCGCACGCTGGCCTTCATCGCCGGCTGCATCCTGTCGGGCCTCACCGGCTTCATCGGCATGAGCCTGGCGGTGCGGGGCAACGTGCGCACCGCGGCGGCGGCCAAGTCGGGGTCGATGCCCGCGGCGCTGCAGGTCGCCTTCCGCACCGGCGGCGTGGCCGGCATGTTCACCGTCGGCCTGGGCCTCCTCGGCGCCACGTTGATCATCATGATCTTCCAGAACACCGCCTCGGCCATCCTCATCGGCTTCGGCTTCGGTGGCTCGCTCCTCGCCTTGTTCCTGCGCGTGGGCGGCGGCATCTTCACCAAGGCCGCCGACGTGGGCGCCGACCTCGTGGGCAAGGTCGAAGCGGGCATCCCCGAGGACGACCCGCGCAACCCCGCCACCATCGCCGACAACGTGGGCGACAACGTGGGCGACTGCGCCGGCATGGCGTCGGACCTCTTCGAGAGCTACGAGGTCACCCTGGTGGCCTCGATCATCCTGGGCGTGGCGGCGTTCGACTCGATCGGCGCCAACCCGGCGCTGGGCCTCATCTTCCCGGTGGCCGCCCGCGCCATCGGCGTGCTCGCCTCCATCGTGGGCGTGTTCTCGGTCCGGGCCACCGACAAGGACAAGTCGGCCATGGCGCCGATCAACCGCGGCTTCGCCGTGGCCAGCGTCCTCACCGTGATCGGCACCGGCCTCGTGGCCTTCTTCTACGTCGGCGACGTCGGCCGGGAGGAACTCCCCGGGTACGTCAGCCACGCCGGCCTGCGCATGTTCGGCGCGGTCGTCGCGGGCCTCGTGCTGGCCCAGGTCGTCAGCCGCCTCACCGAGTACTACACGTCCACCGAGCACAAGCCCGTCCAGGACATCGCCGTCGCCGCCCGCACCGGCCCGGCCACCACCGTGCTCTCGGGCATCAGCTCCGGCCTCGAGTCGTCGGTGTGGGCCATCGTCGCCATCGCCGGCGCCCTCGGCGCCGCCATCGCCCTCGGCGGCGGCAACATCCAGTTCATCTTCTACCTCGTGGCCCTCGCCGGCATGGGCATGCTCAGCACCACCGGCGTGGTCGTGTCCGAGGACACCTTCGGCCCCGTCGCCGACAACGCCGCCGGCATCGCCGAGATGTCCGGCGAGTTCGAGGGCGAGGCCGAGCGCATCATGGTCAGCCTCGACGCGGTGGGCAACACCACCAAGGCCGTCACCAAGGGCTTCGCCATCGGGTCGGCGGTCATCGCCGCCGTGGCCCTGTTCGCCTCCTTCATCGAGGTCATCGCGGGCGAGCTGCCCGAGCTGGTGCCGCCGGGCGAGAACCTGTTCAGCGCCATCCAGATCAATGTGGCCGACCCCAAGACCTTCATCGGCCTGCTCATCGGTGGCTCGATCGCCTTCATGTTCAGCTCCCTCGCCATCCGCGCCGTCGGTCGCACCGCCGGCACGGTCGTGCAGGAGGTCCGCCGCCAGTTCGCCGACGGCAAGATCATGGCGGGCACCAAGCGCCCCGACTACGGGCCGGTCATCGACATCTGCACCACCGCTTCGCTGCGGGAGCTGGCCACCCCGGCCCTGCTCGCGGTGCTCACCCCGGCCATCATCGGGTTCGGCATCAACTTCTACGCCCTGGGTGCCTTCCTGGCGGCGACCATCCTCACCGGGCAGCTCATGGCCAACTACCAGAACAACGCCGGTGGGGCGTGGGACAACGCCAAGAAGTACATCGAGGACGGCTTCGAGGGCGGCAAGGGCTCGGACGCCCACAAGGCCGCCGTCATCGGCGACACCGTCGGCGACCCCTTCAAGGACACCGCCGGCCCCGCGCTGAACCCCCTCATCAAGGTGATCAACCTGGTGTCGCTGCTTCTCCTGCCGGCCATCATCGCCCTGCAGGACAACGACGCCGCCAGGCTCGCCATCGCCGGCGTGTCCCTGGTGGTGCTGCTCGGTGCCATCAGCTTCTCGAAGCGTGACGCCGAGGGCATGGACGCCCCCATCGAGCCCGAGGGCCACCACCCCGAGGAAGTCAACGCCTGAGGACGATGGGTCCCCCGCGGCGATCACGAGGAGATGATCTGAGATGCTCACCACCGTGATCGCCGCGGGCGGCCTCGACCCCGAATCGCTGCTCCAGTCCTTCGGGGCCCTCGGCCTCTTCCTCATCATCTTCGCCGAGTCCGGCCTGTTCTTCGGCTTCTTCCTGCCCGGCGACTCGCTGCTGTTCACCGCCGGCCTGCTGTCCTCCCAGGACAAGATGCCGGCGCTGCCCATCTTGTTGGTGGGCTGCTTCATCGCCGCCGTGGCCGGCGACCAGGTCGGCTACGTGTTCGGCCGCAAGGTGGGTCCGGCGCTGTTCAGCCGCCCCGACTCCCGCGTCTTCAAGCAGGAGTACGTGGAGAAGGCGCAGGGCTTCTTCGACCGCCACGGCTCGAAGACCATCGTGTTGGCCCGCTTCGTGCCCATCGTGCGCACCTTCGCCCCCATCGTCGCCGGCGTGGGCAAGATGCGGTACCGCACCTTCGTCACCTACAACGTCCTCGGCGGTTTCCTGTGGGCCGTGGGCATCACCACCCTCGGCTACGTCCTCGGCGATCGGGTGCCGTGGGTCGAGGACAACCTCGAGCTGGCCATCCTGGGCATCGTGGGCCTGTCGCTGATCCCCATCGCCATCGAGGTCATCCGCGCCCGACGCGCGCCGAAGCCCACGCCCGAGGAGCTCCTCGAACACGAGAAGGAGATCTTCGGCCCCGAGGTCCCCACGGACTGATCGCGCCGCCGGGCCCTCCCGGTGCCTGCGCCGGTGCCGATCGGTCCCGCTCAGGCGGGCGCGGGCGGCTCGGTCTCGGGGAGGCCGTACTCGACCCAGCCGACGCCCGAGCGGCCGTCGGCCTCCCGGTAGCGCACCATCGACCGGGGGAACCGGGAGAGGTCGCCCTCGGGCGACACCAGGAGCACCGGGGAGTGCGCCACCGCGGTCATCTCGAGGTCGAGGCCGGGGAAGGTCATGCGGGCCCGCTCCGGCATGCCGTCGGCGGCGAAGTCGGGCAGGGTGCGGTAGCTGTTGAGGTCCCCCTCGGGCACGCCCCCCGGCGGCTGCACGTAGCCGATCGACCAGTCCCCCCAGCCGGGCATCGAGTGGGTGCCGTGGAAGCGGGTGCCGTCCTCGAGCGCACCCTCGCACCAGTTGTGGGACATGGCCCACCAGTCGCGCACTCCCCACGAGTGGTCGCGCTGGCCCGACCCCTCGAACTCGATGCGCTCGTCCCCGACCAGGATCTCGCCGTGGACCCGGCAGGGCACCTCGTAGCGGGTGATGCCGAAGGGGAAGGGGAAGACCTCGCCCTGCGTCTCCCAGTCGAGCTCGAGGCCGAAGGCGGTGCGTTCGCCGCGAAGGTCGCGGGGGTCGGTGGCGGCGTAGACAGCGGCGGGGTCGTCCAAGGTGACGCCGAAGCCCTCGAGGCCAAGCGAAACGTGGCGCCAGGGGGTCTCGACCACGTAGTCGGTCCAGAGCCCGTCACTGCGCACGGCCACCCCGTCGGTGGGGATGGGCACCTCGTGGTCGATGAGGGTGACGAGGGGGCGCCCCTCGCCCACCACGCACGCCCAGTACCAGCACACCCCCAGGTTCGGGTAGAGGCCGGTGCGGACGTAGCCGCCGAGGCGCCCGTCGTCGGTGACGAAGTCGAGGTACCAGCTCTCGTTCCAGTAGCGCTCGTCGTCGGGCGTGTGGCGGCCTTCGTTGGCAGGGTCGTCCGTGAGCAGGGGATCGGTGGGCTCGGCCATGGCGGCGAGCGTACGCGCCCGCAGGCGCGGCCTGGGCCGGGTCGCGGCGTGGTCCGGGCAGCGCGGCTCAGCGCCGCCCGGTCCCCTCAGGGCAGCGGGTCGTAGTAGTGCTCCTCGTCGCCCACGCCGGCGTTCTCGCCCTCCATGGCCGAGAGCAGCTGGTACAGCGGCTCGGGCACGTCCCGGGGCACGGTCCAGTCGAGCTCGTCGCCCACACCCGCCACGTCGGCGAAGGGCTTGAGGAACGAGAAGTAGACGTAGGCGCCGCAGCGGATCTTCTCGTCACGGGACATCGCGGCGATGTTGCGGTAGTGCTGGGACTGCGCCTTGCGCACGGCGGTGAGCAGGCCGTCGATCTCGTCGTCGGGCACCGGCCGGAGCGAGCCGTCGTCGGCGCCGTCGGTGGTGTAGAGGCCGAACGAGACCAGCCGGTCGAGGTAGTCCTCTGGGGTGGTGTTGGCGGTGCCGAAGTCGGTGATGCGCAGGTCGACGTCGTCGAGCACGAGCGCAGCGGTGAGGTTCTGGTACGGCACGTCGGCGGCGACGTCGGACCACCAGAAGTCGCTCTGCGCCAGGCGGTAGTAGTCGCGCACGATGAGGGTGCGGCCGTCGGGCAGCGGGTACGGGCCCGTGTCGCCCGAGCCCACCCGGGTGTCGAAGTAGAGCAGGAACAGGTAGTTGATGAGGGTGGCGTTGAAGCGCTTGATGGTGGCCCGCCGTTCGTCGTCCACGTCGGTGGTGCCGGCCAACAGCGTGGCGATGACGTCGTCGCCGTAGGGGCGCACCACGCCGCCGGCGTCGTGGGCCTGGCGGGTGCTGTCGTCGCCCCGGAAGCCCTGGGCGGCGCGCTCCCAGAAATCGAGGACGGTGTAGGCGGGCTCGGCGGCGTTGGCGGCGGCCGGGTCGATCATGGCCATGACCTTGCGGCCCAGCAGCCAGAAGTTGGCGATGGACCACAGGTAGACGGTGTTCACCTGGCTTCCCGGGCGGCGGCCGGCCCGGCCGATGTCGCCGGCGGCCATGGCCCCGTCGATGCGGCGCATCATGGACGGGTACCGGTACCAGGACTCGACGCAGGCCACCACGATGTAGGCCGTCACCGGAATGAGGGCCGACTCGAGCGAGGTGCGCTCCTCGGTGAGCTGGCGGGAGATGGGCCCGTGGTAGGCGATGAGCTCGTTCGCCTTCGCCTTCATCTCCTCGGGTGTGAGGGCGGCGCTGGGGTCGCTCACCGGAGCCTCACGTGCGGACGACGCCGTTGTCGATGGTGACCTGGTCGCCGTTGGCCGGCTCGCCGTCGGGGAAGGTCGCCCCCATCACGCAGGGCACCTGGAACTCCCGGCTGACGATGCCGATGTGGCTGCGCACCGTCCCGCCCGTGCAGATGATGCCGGTGAGCTCGTGGTAGATCGGCGCGAGGAAGGTGGCCCCCGCGTCGCGCACCACGGCGACGATGCCCTCGGCGCCCGTGTCCATGAGGTCGAGCACGTCGTCGGGACCGTCGAGGAGGCGCCACTCCCCCGTCACCGCCTCGTGGTCGAACACCGCTTCTCCGCGTCCTATCTCCGGCACGGTGGACGAGGGTAACCGTGCCAAGCTCGGGGCATGGCCAGGTACCTCAGCGACGAATGGCTCGCCGCCGCCCACGACGCGCTGGGACCGCCCCCCGATGCCGACGCCGAGGACCTCCTCGTCATCGAGCAGCACGTCGACGGCGGGCCCGAGGGGCCGGTCGTGTGGCATGTGGTCGTGGCCGGCGAGGCCCGCTCGATCCAGGCCGGTCCCCACCCCGCACCCGACGTCACCTTCTCCCAGGACTACGCCACCGCGGTCGCCGTGGCCCGGGGGGACCTCAGTGCCCAGGAGGCCTTCATGACCGGCCGCATCACCCTGTCGGGCACCGCCGGCGCGTTGATCTTGGCGGCGCCGGCGCTCGCCGCCGTGGGCGACGCCCTCGCCCCGCTGCGCGCCGCCACCACCTACTGACCGCGACCTGACCCGTCCGTTCCACGGCGTTCGGGTTCGCCGCCGGGTCGCCGACCGGGGCGGCCGTCACGGCGTTCGGGGCGGGGCTAGGGTGCGCCGCGTCGGTGCCGGGGGGCACCGCACGGATCAGGGGGAACCGATGAGGCTGCGACGACTGCTGGTCGTGGGGGCGTGCGTGGCACTGCTCGCCGGGGCGTGCTCGAGTCGAGGGGAGGACAACGCCGGCGGTACGGACAGCACCGACACCTCCGTGGCGTCCGACAGCGAGGGCGGCGGAGGCGTCACCTTCGGGACCATGGAATCGCCCTGCGGTCCGGCGTCGGCCGACAGCGCCAGCGCCACGACGGCGGCCGCCGAGGCCGACCCGGCCGAGACCCAGGGCATCAGCGCCGACACCATCCAGGTGGGCACCGTGGCCGATCCCGGCTTCTCGGGAGCGCCCGGGCTGAACCAGGAGATCTTCGATGCGGGCGACGCGTTCGTCGCCTGGTGCAACGACCAGGGTGGGATCAACGGTCGCCAACTGGAGCTCACCCAGTACGACGCCGCCATCTCCGAGTACCAGAGCCAGCTCGAGCTCGCCTGCGAGCAGGAGTTCGCCATGGTGGGCGACGGTGCCGTCCAGGACAACCTCTGGGCCACCACCGGCCGGGAGTGCGGCCTCATCGACATCGCCGGCTTCTCGGTCACGGCGGAGAAGGCCGGCACCCACGGTGAGGACGTCTGGCAGGAGACGCGGGCGGTGCAGCCCCTCCCCAACCCCTCGGACCAGTACCCCGTCGGCGCCATCCAGCTCCTGGACGAGGAGTTCCCCGGCGCCATCGACCACGTCGGCATCATCTACGGCGACCTCGCCACCACCCGTGAGCAGAAGGACAAGATCACCGAGGCCGTCGAGTCCCAGGGGGGCACCGTGGTCCTCGACCGGGCCAGCAACATCCTCGGCGAGGCCAACTGGGCGCCGTTCGCCCAGGCCATCAAGGACGCGGGCGTCGAGTGGCTCGTGGTCGTCGGCTCGGGCGAGGGCACCGGCCAGCTCCAGCAGGCCCTGGTCGAGATCGACTACTCACCCGAGGTGACGTTCTTCGAGTCGAACTTCTACGACCCGGCCTACCTCGAGGCAGCAGGCGGCGCCGCCAACGGCACCTTCGTGCGGCTGGCCTTCACCCCCTTCGAGGAGGCCGCCGACAACCCGGCCACGCAGGACTACATCGACATGGTCGAGGCCGTCGACGGCAAGGTCGCTTTGCTCGGCGCCCAGTCCGTCTCGGGGTGGCTGCTGTTCGCCCAGTCCGCCAAGGAGTGCGACGAGGCCGGGACCCTCACCCGTAGCTGCGTGCTCGAGACCGCCGGCTCGGTCACCGAGTGGGACGCCGGCGGCCTCCATGCGACCGCCGACCCCTCGACCAACAGCGCGGTGCCGTGCGTGATGATCGTCCAGGCGCAGGACGGGGAGTGGGTCCGCCACGCCCCCGACGAGGGCTTCGCGTGCACCGACGAGCCCGTGGTCGACCTCACCGGCGACTTCTCCACCGACGGCGGCTGACGCTTCGGGGTGCAGACCGGCCGTTCTGGCGCCTGATCTACTGGCTCCGCCCAGTAGATCAGGCGCCAGTTCGCGTCGAGTGGCTGAACCTCTCCGCAGCCTCGTGCGATGGAGGGTGCAACGAGAGCCGGGAGGGCTGATCCGGGGGCATTGCCTCGAGAACGGCGGGACGGCGCCGGCGGTAACTTGGCCCGGTGCCCGAGATGCCCGAGATCGCGGCCCACGCCGAGCGCCTCACCGAGGGGTTCGCCGGCGCCGAACTGGCCACCTTCCGGCCCATCTCCTTCACCGCACTGAAGACCTACGCCCCCCAGCCGGACGAGGCCTACGGCACCGACCTCCAGCGGGTCGGCCGGCGGGGGAAGTACCTGCTGCTCGAGTTCCCGGCGCTGACCTTCGTCGTGCACCTCATGCAGGGCGGCCGCCTCAAGCCTGACGAGAAGCAGAGCTTGAAGCCCCGCGGCGGCCTGGCCCGCTGGGTCTTCGCCGATGGACGCGCCCTGCTGCTCACCGAGGCCGGCACCGAGAAGCGGGCCGGCGTCTGGGCCGTCGCCGGCGACGTCGAGACCCAGGACCCGGTCCTCGGGCTCGGCCCCGACGCCGAGTCCCTCGACGCGACGGCACTCGGTGCGAGCCTCGCAGGCCAGTCGGGACGCATCCACGGCGTGCTCCGGAACCAGCAGGTGCTGGCCGGCCTCGGCCGGCGCCTGGCCAACGAGATCTGCCACACCGCCAGGCTCTCGCCCTTCGCCAACGCGGCCAAGCTCACCCCCGACGAGGTCGAGCGCCTCGCCGCCGCCATCCACACCGAGTGCGAGGCGTCGCTCGCCTACGAGCGGGGCCGCGAGGACATGAGCTCGTCGAAGGAGCGGCCCGGCGCCGTCCACCACCGCGAAGGCGAGACCTGCCCGGTGTGCGGCGACACCGTCCGCGCCGTCGAGTACCGCAGCTACACGGTGAACTACTGCGCCACCTGCCAGACCGGCGGCAAGGTCCTGGCCGACAACACCACGAGCAAGTTCCTGAAGTAGCCGCCGCCGGTACGCCACATGTCCGTGGTGTGACGATCTCGCAGAAGAGACATGCTCGTTGCACGAAGGGGTATGGTGACCCCTGACACAGCTGGAAGTTCCCCATTCCTGTGTCGGGGTGTGCTCGCTCCGGTGAGCCTGCTCCGGAAGCGTTGCCCCGGACCCCGGTGGCGCCTGCTCGATCGACCCGCGAGATGCCGGGTCCGACAGGACGAACGCACCGAGCACCGCCTGGCGGACGTGGCCTCTCCTCATCACAGGAGACGCACATGAGCACCACCCTCGAACGCCTGACCGCCCCGGACGCCCTCCGCGACCCGCAGGAGACCACCACCGCAGCGATGCTGCCGGCGGGGACGACCAACTACCTGTGGGCGGTGGTCCGCATCTGCCTGGGCTGGACCTTCCTCTGGCCCTTCCTCGACAAGACCTTCGGCCTGCACAACGAGACCGCGTCCGCCGATGCCTGGATCCACGGTGGCTCGCCCACCGAAGGGTTCCTCGCCCACGCGGTCGGCCCCTTCGCCGGCATGTACCACTCGATGGCCGGCAACTGGTGGGCCGACTGGGGCTTCATGGTCGGCCTGCTCTGCATCGGCGTCGCCCTACTGCTCGGCATCGGGATGCGCATCGCCTCCGTCTCCGGCGCGCTCCTGCTGGCCCTGATGTGGACCGCCGTCTTCCCGCCGGACAACAACCCGTTCATGGACGACCACATCATCTACGCCCTCGTGCTGTTGGGCCTCGCCCTCGTCGGCGCCGGCAACACCCTCGGCCTGGGCCGTCTGTGGACCCGCACCAACCTCGTGCGCAAGCACGGCTGGCTCACGTGATGAAGGCGCTCGTCTATCACGGCCCCGACTCGATGGCCTGGGAAGAGGTGCCCAAGCCCGACATCGACGCCGACACCGACGCCATCGTCCGGGTCGACGCCACGACCATCTGCGGCACCGACCTGCACATCCTCAAGGGCGATGTCCCTGCGGTCACCGACGGACGGATCCTCGGCCACGAGGCCGTGGGTACCGTCGAGTCGGTCGGCGCCGGCGTGAAGAACGTGAAGGCCGGCGATCACGTACTGGTGTCGTGCATCTCGGCGTGTGGGGCCTGTCGGTTCTGCCGGGAGAGTCGCTACGGACAGTGCATCGGCGGCGGCGGCTGGATCCTCGGCCACAAGATCGACGGCACCCAGGCCGAGTACGTGCGCGTGCCGTTCGCCGACACCTCCACCTACCCGGCGCCGGCCGGGGTCAGCGACGAGGCGTTGCTGATGCTGGCCGACATCCTCCCGACCGGGTACGAGGTGGGCGTGTTGAACGGCGGCATCCGTCCCGGCGACGTCGTCGCCGTGGTGGGTGCCGGGCCCATCGGGCTCTCCGCGATCATGGGGAGCCGCCTCTACAGCCCGTCCCACGTCGTGGCCATCGACCTCGCCGACAGCCGCCTCGAGGCGGCCAAGGCCTTCGGGGCCGACGTGACCGTCAACAACGGACGCGAGGACCCGGCGGCGGTCTTGGCTGAGCTGACGGGCGGGCTGGGCGCCGACGTCACCATCGAAGCGGTGGGCGTGCCCGCCACCTTCGAGCTGGCGGCGGCCCTCGTGCGCCCGGGCGGGCACGTCGCCAACATCGGCGTGCACGGCGAGCCGGTCACGCTGCACCTCGAGGAGATGTGGATCAAGGACATCACCATCACCATGGGCCTGGTCGACACCTACTCGACGCCCACGCTGTTGCGCCTGTTGCAGGGCGACCAGTTGGACGCCGACCGCTTCGCCACGCACCACTTCGACCTCGCCCAGATCGAAGAGGCCTACGACGTGTTCGGACGTGCCGCCGACACCGGCGCCCTGAAGGTGATCCTCACCCGCAGCTGAGGGTCGGTTCGACATGGCCCGCCACCGCACTCGCGCCCGAACCGCCACCCGGGACGAGCGTTGAGACGGTGGCGGGCCGTCGGCGCCAACGCCTGCTGGACCTGCTCGACGAGGGCCTGGGCTCGGAGGGAGCCGAGCGGCTCTGCAGCGTCTGTGCCGACGTGACCGACATGAGTGGCGCAGGCATCATGCTCATGTCGGACGAGCTCCCCCATGGGACGCTGTGTTGCACCGACGACGTGAGCAAGCTCATCGAGGACGTGCAGTTCGCCGTCGGCGAGGGGCCGGGCATCGACGCGTGCGCGCGGGACCGGCCCGTCCTCGAGCCCGATCTCGCCGACCCGGTCCGGCCGCGTTGGTCGGGCTTCGCCGATCGCGCCGTCGAGGCAGGGGTGTGCGCGGTGTTCGCGTTCCCGCTCGACCTGGGCCACGTCCATCTCGGCGCACTCGACCTGTACCGCGACCGCCCCGGGCCTCTGAGCGACGAGCATCACGCGGACGCCCTGGTGCTCGCCGATCTCGTGACCCGGGCGGTCCTGGTCATGCAGGCGGATGCACCCCCGGGGCGGCTGGCGGCGGAGCTCGAGCGGGGCGCCGACCTTCGACTCGTCGTGCACCAGGCCGCGGGGATGGTGGCCGCCCAACTCGACGAGAGCGTCGCCCAAGCGCTCGTGCGCCTGCGGGGGCGCGCGTTCGGCAACGAGGTCGCCCTCGATGACCTGGCCGCGGACGTGGTGGCTCGGCGCCTGCGATTCGACAGCGACGAAGGCCGGTGGCCGTAGAGTGACGCCCGGACGTCCCGCTCGGACCTGGCGCGGCGCTGGACCCCCGTCACCGGGAGGAAGCACGATGCCGAGAGAATCCGTGCTCGCCCGCACGTTCGTCGAGTTGGCCGACACGCTGGTGGACGACTTCGACGTCGTGGACCTGTTGACGCTCTTGGCCGATCGGTGCGTCGACAGCCTCGATGTGGCGGCGGCCGGGCTGATGGTCGCCGCCACGGACGGCGAGCTTCGGGTGGTGGCCTCGTCGAGCGACGCCATGCGCGTGCTCGAGCTGCTGGAGGTGCAGTCCGAGGAGGGGCCCTGCCCCGAGTGCTACCGAACGGGCCGCACGATCGTGAACGAGCAGCTGAGCTCGGCCGAACGGCGCTGGCCCCGGTTCGCCCCGCGGGCCCTCGAGGCCGGCTACCGGTCGGTCCACGCGCTCCCGATGCGGCTGCGCGGCCAGACGATCGGCGCGCTCAACCTGTTCCGAGCCACCCCGGGCCACCTCGACGAGGCCGACGTCTCGACGGCGCAGGCCTTCGCCGACGTCGCCACCATCGCCATCCTGCAGCATCGGGCGGCGGCCGAGGCCCAAGCGATCAACGAACAACTGGCCCGCGCCCTGAACAGCCGGGTGGTCGTCGAGCAGGCCAAGGGGATGGTCGCGGAGCGCCTCACCGTGGACATGGACCGCTCGTTCGCGCTGCTCCGTGGCTACGCCCGGGGCCACAACCGGCGGCTGGCCGACGTGGCCCGTGACGTCATCGACGGGACCCTGACGGCCTCGGCGCTGGCGCCGGACGCGACCACCTGAACCCGCTAGATGAGGCCGAGGCCCGTGACCTCGTCGCGCTCCTCGCCCAGCTCAGCGACGGAGGCGTCGATGCGCTCGCGGCTGAAGTCGTCGAGGTCGAGGCCCTGCACGATCTCGTACTCGCCGCCCTTCGTGGTGACGGGGAAGGACGAGATGAGGCCCTCGGGCACGCCGTAGGAGCCGTCGGAGGGGATGCCCATGCTGACCCAGTCGCCCTCGGGGGTCCCGTCGACCCAGGTGCGGACGTGGTCGATGGCGGCGTTGGCGGCCGAGGCGGCGCTGGACAGGCCCCGGGCCTCGATGATGGCGGCGCCCCGCTTCTGCACCGTGGGGATGAAGTCGCCCTCGAGCCAGGCTTGGTCGTCGATGACCTCGGCGGCGCTGCGGCCACCGATCTGGGCACGGAAGAGGTCGGGGTACTGCGTGGCCGAGTGGTTGCCCCAGATGGTCATGTTGGTGACGTCGCTGACGGGCACACCGGCCTTCAGGGCCACCTGCGCCTTGGCCCGGTTGTGGTCGAGGCGGGTCATGGCCGTGAAGCGCTCGTCGGGTATGTCGGGCGCGTTGTTCATGGCGATGAGGCAGTTCGTGTTGGCCGGGTTGCCCACCACGAGGATGCGCACGTCGTCGGCGGCGTTGTCGGACAGGGCCTTGCCCTGGGCGGTGAAGATGGCGCCGTTGGCGGCCAGCAGCTCACCGCGCTCCATGCCCTTCGTGCGGGGGCGCGAGCCGACGAGCAGGGCGTAGTTCACGCCCTCGAAGGCGACGTTGGCGTCGTCGGTCTGCACCACGCCGGCGAGCAGCGGGAAGGCGCAGTCCTCGAGCTCCATGGCCACGCCCCGCAGCCCGTCGAGGGCAGGCGTGATCTCGAGCAGGTGCAGGATGACCGGCTGATCCGGCCCCAGCAGCTGCCCCGATGCGATGCGAAAGAGGATCGAGTACCCGATCTGCCCCGCGCCCCCCGTAACCGCCACCCGAACTGGATCTTTGCTCATCCCCCGAACCTACCCAAGGGGTGCGCGACGCAGAAAGCCGAGCCGACCGGGCGCTGTCCATCGGGGGGGGCGCCCAAGCGAACTCCGACGCAGAGGGCGCCAGCTATCGGGTCGGGGCCCTCGATGGGCCCCGACCCGATCTAGACCCCGCAAAGACAGAGCGGGACGACCTCACCGAAAGCCGGCGGTGGACGGGGGGTGGCGGCGGAACGGCTTCGGACCACGCGCAGCGAGCGACGAGCGCAGCGAGGAACGAGTGAGCATGGCCCGAAACGGACTCCGCCGACAGGACCCGCCGTCCACGGCCGGCGGAAGCAGAGAAACCGAAGAACGGCTAGCGCTGGATCGACTTCGCCTCGAGGAACTCCTCCAAGCCATAAACCCCGTTCTCCCGGCCATAGCCCGACTGACCGAAGCCCCCGAAGGGCGCCAGGATGTTGTACGAGCCGCCGTTGATGTCGATCTGGCCGGCCCGCATGCGCCGGGCGACGGCCTCGGCCCGCTCCTGCGACGCGGACTGCACGCCGCCGGCGAGGCCGTAGAGGGTGCCGTTGGCGATGCGGATGGCGTCCTCTTCGTCCTCGTAGGGGATGATCGACAGGACGGGACCGAAGATCTCCTCCTGGGCGATGGTCATGTCGGGATCGACGTTCGCGAACACCGTGGGCTGGATGAAGTAGCCGGTGTCGAGGCCCTCGGGTGCGTCGGGGCCGCCGGCCACCAGGGTGGCGCCTTCGTCGATGCCCTTCTGGATGTAGCTGCGCACGCGGTCGCGCTGGGTAGCGGAGATCACCGGGCCGAGGGTGGCATCGCCACTGGCCGGGCCGACGGTGAAGCCCGCGGCGGCGGTACGCGCCAACTCGATCACCTCGTCCTGGCGGTCTCGGGGCACCAGCATTCGGGTGTGGGCGGTGCAGGTCTGGCCCGAGTTCATGTAGCAGGCGAACAGGCCCTTGCCCACGACCTTCTCGAAGTCGGCGTCGTCGAGCAGGATGTTGGCGGACTTGCCGCCGAGCTCGAGCGAGACGCGCTTGACGGTGTCGGCCGCCACCTTGGCCACCCGCTTGCCCGCCGCGGTGGAGCCGGTGAACGACACCATGTTCACGTCGGGGTGCTCGGCGATGCGCTCGCCCACCACGGAGCCCACGCCCGTCACGAGGTTGAACACCCCGGCGGGGAAACCGACCTCGTCGATGACCTCGGCGAGGATGAAGGCGTTGAGCGGGGCGACCTCGCTGGGCTTGAGCACGACCGTGCAGCCGGCGGCGAGCGCGGGGGCGACCTTGCAGATGATCTGGTGCAGCGGGTAGTTCCACGGCGTGATGGCGCCGACGACGCCGACCGGGGTCTTCACCACGAGGGAGTTGCCGATCTCCTCCTCGAACTCGAAGTTGTCGAGGATCTCGACGTAGTTGGCGGCATTGCCCACGGGCAGGCCCGCCTGGATCATGTTCGACCACATGATCGGCATGCCGACTTCCTGGCTGATCACCTCGCCGATCTCGGCGCTGCGGGCACCGAGGCCCTCGGCGAGGCGCTGGAGGTACTTCCCGCGCTCCTCCTTGGGGGTGTAGCCCCAGGTGTCGAAGGCGGCCTTGGCGGCGGCGACGGCTCGGTCGACGTCGGCGGGCGTGCCCTCGGGGACGTGGCCCATGACCTCTTCGGTGGAGGCGTTGATGACCTCGATCGTGCCGGTGCCATCCGGCTCGACCCAGGCCCCGTCGATGTAGAACTTGGAGTAATCCTTCATGATGGGAACGCTACCGGCCCGACGCCGCCGGCGTTCCGAACCCCCGCCGCTGAACGCCGGGACCGGTCGGTCACGGCCCGCGGTCACCACGTCCTGACGTGAGCGGCGCCCGCCGAGCGGGCGTGGGTGACGCCAGAACCCGAGGGTTGTCAGGCGCCGGCGGGGAGGCCGAGGTTGGCGTAGATCTCGCGGGTCGCGGTGGAGCGGTTGAGGGTGTAGAAGTGCAGGCCGGGGGCGCCGGCGTCGAGCAGCTCCTGGCACAGTTCGGTGGCCACTTCGACGCCGATGCGGCGCACCTCGGCGGGGTCGTCGCTGGCGGCCACGAGGCGCTCGGCGAGGTCCTCGGGGAAGGCGGCGCCGGCCATCTCCGCGAATCGCTTCACCTGGCCGGCGTTGGTCACCGGCATGATCCCGGGCAGCACCGGCTTGGTGCAGCCGAGGGCGGCGAGCTCGTCGACCATGGTCAGGTAGTCGGAGGCCCGGAAGAAGAACTGGGTGATGGCGAAGTCGGCCGCCGACAGCTTGGCCGCGAGGTGTTCGCGGTCGCTGGCCCGGTCGCGCGAGCGCGGGTGCAGCTCGGGGTGGGCGGCCACGCCGACGGAGAAGTCGCCCACCTCACGCACCAGCTCGACGAGGTCGAGGGCGTAGGCCAGCTCGGTCTCGACGGCGGCCGGCTCCTCCCCCGGCGGGGGATCGCCGGCCAGGGCGAGGATGTTCTCGATGCCCGCCTCGCGGTAGCCGGTGAGGATGTCGACCAGCTCCTGGCGGCTGTGGCCGATGCAGGTGAGGTGGGCCATGGCCGGCAGGGACGTGTCCCGCTCGATGTGGAGCACGACGTCCCGGGTGCGCTCACGGGTGCTCCCGCCGGCGCCGTAGGTCACCGACACGAACGAGGGCGCGAGGGGCTCGAGCTCGCCGATGGTCTTCTCGAGCAGCGCGGTGGCCTCGTCGGACTTCGGGGGGAAGAACTCGAACGAGTAGGTGCGCCCCACCGCGAGCAGGTCGGCGATCTTCGTCATGGGGACGCGAGGCTACGGGAGGCGGCACGCCGGGGCCAACGACCCCTCGCCGTCGACCGGGCCGAGCGCTACGGGATGGGCAGTGAGATGGACCGAGACGCCGTCGCCCCGAGGCCCAGCGCATTGCGGGCCCGGACCTTGAAGGTGTGGGTGACCCCAGGGGCGAGCTGGACGTCGAGCGACCGGGTCGAGGCCGGCAGGTCGAACACCCGGCCTCCGGGCAGGATGCGCACCTTGTAGCCGGTGATGGCGGTGCCGCCATCGAAGAAGGGAGGCCGCCACGTGGCCCGCACCACCCCGGAGGCGGAACGCACGGCCAGCCCGCGAGAGGCGTCGGGGGGACCGTCCGGATCGAGGAAGCGGGCCAGGAACGAGGTGTAGTAGGCGTCGACCTGGGAGTACACGCCCGGCAGGCCCGGCAGGGCACAGCCCTCGCCGAAGCTGGTGATGCCGATCTGGAGGGGCGAGCCGCCGCTGTCCACGACGATGGGCCCGCCGCTGTCGCCCTGGCACGTGTCAACCCCGCCGAGCTCGACGTCGCCGGCACACAGCATGTGGGCCGAGACGTAGCCGTCGTAGGCCGCGGCACACGTCGGATCGTCCACCACGGGAACGTCGTCGGCGACGTGCAGGTCGGTGGGGTAGTCGCTGTCGCCCGTGACGTCTCCCCAACCGGTGATGGTTGCCAGCGTCCCGGAAGGCCACAGCCCCGCCTGGCTGGGCTGCGCCATCTCGACGGGAGTCTCGGGCAGGTCGGTGGCGAGTTGGAGGACGGCGACGTCGTTGTCGCTGGTGGCGTCGTCGTAAGCCGGGTGCATGCGGATCTGGCGGACGTTGGCCCGGTGACCGACGTCGTCCACCAGGTCAACGATGCCCGAGCGAACCGCCAGATCGCCGGCAACCTCGCCCTTGACGCAGTGGGCCGCGGTCAGCACGGTGTCGGGCGAGATCAGCGATCCTCCACAGAACTGGGCTTCGAAGGGATCGGCCACGCTCCGATGGACGAGGGCGACCTGGTACGGGAAGTCGGCTGCATCCCCGACGGGCACCCCACCCACGATCTCGGGGTCGCCGCCACCATCGCGGGACTGGGCCGACGCCGGGATCGTCCCCGACGCGGCAACCGCCAATGCGAACACGGCGACGAGGAACACGCCGCGCCGGCACAGGGTGGCTCGGTTGGTGGTCATCGGTTCTGCCTCCGTGTCGTCGGAATCCGCCGTCAGCCGCCGTCAGCCGCCCGCCTCGAAACGCCGCTCGGCCGACTCTACTGTGTTGCGCAGCAGCATGGCCCGGGTCATCGGACCGACGCCGCCGATGCGCGGCGACAGCCACCCCGCCACCTCGGCGACGTCGTCGGCCACGTCGGAGAGCAGCTTGCGGCCTTCGAACGAGACGCCGGCGGCCACGACTGCGGCACCGGGCTTCACCATGTCGGCGGTGATGATCCCGGGCGAGCCCGCGGCGGCGACCAGGATGTCGGCCTGGCGGGTGTAGGCCCCGAGGTCGGCCACGCCGGTGTGCACCACGGTGACCGCGGCGTTGGCGTTGGGCCGCTTGAGCGAGAGCAGGTTGGCGAGCGGCCGGCCGATGGTGAGCCCGCGCCCGACGATCACCACGTGGGCGCCGGCGATGGGCACGTCGTAGTGCTCGAGCAGCACCTGGATCCCGTGGGGCGTGCAGGGCAGCGGAGCGTCGACGCCCATGACCAGCAGGCCCAGGTTCACCGGGTGAAGGCCGTCGACGTCCTTCGCGGGGTCGACGGTGAGCAACGCCGACTCGTAGTCCAGGCCGGCGGGGAAGGGGTACTGGGCGAGGTAGGCGTCGATCAGGGGGTCGGCGTTGAACTGGCGGATGACCTCCACCACGTCGTCCTGGGTGGCCGACGCCGGCAGGTGCTCGTGCACCGAGCCGATGCCGATCTCGGCGCAGTCCCGGTGCTTCATGGACACGTAGTTGCTGCTGGGCCCGTCGTCGCCCACGAGGATGGTGCCGAGCCCGGGCGTGACGCCGGCCTCGGCCAGGGCCTCGACCCGCACCCGCAGCTCGCCCTTGATCTGCGCCGCGAGGGCCTCGCCGTCGAGCGTGATCGCGGTCATCAGTGGCGGAAGTGGCGTTCGCCGGTGAAGACCATGGCGAGGCCGTGCTCGTCGGCGGCGGCGATGACCTCGTCGTCGCGGATGGACCCCCCGGGTTGGATGACCGCAGCGGCGCCGGCATCGATGGCACCGTCGAGACCGTCGGGGAAGGGGAAGAAGGCGTCGCTGGCGTAGGCCCCGCCCTGGGCCCGACCGTCGGCCTTCTCACCGGCGAGGCGGCCGGCGTCGCGACGGTTCTGCTGCCCGCAGCCGATGCCCACGGCTTGGCCGTCCTTCACGAGGACGATGGCGTTGGAGGAGGTGCGGGCCACGACCCGCCAGGCCAGCTCGAGGTCCTGCCACTGGGCCTCGGTGGGCGCCACCTTGGTGACCACCCGCCAGGCGCTGCGGTCGACGGTGACCCGGTCCGCCGTCTGGACGAGCAGGCCCCCGTCGATCGAGCGCATCTCCAGCGGGGTGGGGCTGGGGGCCGGCGCCGACAGGATGCGCAGGTTCTTCTTGGCCGAGAGGATGGCGAGGGCGTCGTCGGCGAACGACGGCGCCACCACGACCTCGGTGAACACCGGGGCCAAGGCCTCGGCCAGGCTGGCGGGCACGGGCCGGTTGACGGCCACGATGCCGCCGAAGGCCGACGTCGGGTCGCACTCGTGGGCCCGCTGGTAGGCGACGGTGATGTCGTCGTGCACGGCCACGCCACAGGGGTTGGCGTGCTTGATGACGGCCACCGCGGGTCCGTCGCCGAGGGTGTGGACCAGGCGCCACGCCGCCTCCGTGTCGTAGAGGTTGAGGTACGAGAGCTCCTTGCCGCCGTGCTGCACGGCGTCGTCCCACCAACCCGAGCCGTGGGTGTGGCGGTAGCGGGCGCCCACCTGGTGGGGGTTCTCGCCGTAGCGGAGGTCCTGGGCCCGGTCGAGGGCGAGGTGCAGGGTCTTGGGCAGCGGGTCGGCCTCGGCCCTGTCGCCGCCGAGGGTGTCACGCTCGTCGAGCCAGTTGACGATGGCGGCGTCGTAGGCCGCGGTGTGGGCGAACGCGGCCCGGGCGAGGGAGCGCCGGGTGGCGAGGGACACCTCACCACTGGCCCGCAGCTCATCGAGCACCGCCGGGTAGGCGGCGGGCTCGACCACGATGGCCACGTGGTCGTGGTTCTTGGCCGCGGCCCGCACCATGGTGGGACCACCGATGTCGATCATCTCCACCGAGGGCTCGGCCACGAAGGGATAGAGGTTGCTGACCACGAGGTCGATGGGACCGATCCCCTGGCGCTCGAGGTCCTGGAGGTGCTCGGGCTTGGACCGGTCGGCGAGGATGCCCCCGTGGATCTTGGGGTGCAGGGTCTTCACCCGCCCTCCGAGCATCTCGGGCGACCCCGTCACCTGCTCGACGGCCAGCACCTCGAGGCCGGCGTCGGCCAGCGCCGCCGCCGTCCCGCCGCTCGACACGAGCTCCCAGCCCAGCTCCGAGAGGCCCTGGGCGAACTCGACCAGGCCGTCCTTGTCGTAGACGGAGAGCAGGGCCCGCCGGGTGGGTGCGTCGGGGTCGATGTCGGTCATGGGGCGGTCCTTGTGGGGGTCAGGAGGGCGGCGTCGTCCACGACCGCCCGGATGGTCGCCGGGTACAGCCGGCGCTCGACGTCCTTGATGCGCTCGTGGAGGGTCTCGACGGTGTCGTCGGGCAGGACGGGGACCGCCTCCTGGGCCAGGATCGGGCCCTCGTCCACCTCGAGAGTGGCGAGGTGGACGGTGCAGCCCGTGACCTTGACGCCGTAGGCCAGCGCCGCGTCGACCGCGTGCCACCCCTTGAACGAGGGCAGCAGGGCGGGGTGGGTGTTCAGGATGCGGCTCGGGAAGGCGGTGTGGACGGGTTCGGCCAGGATGGTGCCGAAACCGGCCATGACCACGAGGTCGACGTCGTGCTCGACGAGGGCATCCACGACCCGCTGGGTGTAGGCCGTGCGGTCGAAGTCGGGGCCGTAGCCCTCCCGCTCGACCAGCACCCCCGGCACCCCGTGCGCTTCGGCGACCTCGGTGGCCCGACACGGTCGGTCCACGAGCACCACGGTGACGGGGAGATCGGCGCCCAGGATGGCCTCGAGGATCGTCCCACTGCCCGATGCCAGCACCCCGATGCGCACGGCCCGAACCTACCAGTGGCGTCGCGGTGCTCCCGCGGCCGGACTGGTGGATTCGACGACCCCACCCGGTCCCACCGTGCCGTTCGAGGTGCCGCTTCGAACCGGGCCAGGATCGCGGCGGTGCCCAGCGCACCATGGCCGCCCTCACCGGCACCAGCACGTCGGATCGTGGCTGGGTCTCTCGCCGAGGACGCCGCTACGGCCGGCGAAGGGCGGCGTTGATCGTGGTCGTGGATGCCGCCGTGAT
>RRZU012448081.1_pt1 | contig 23844 bp, 19 predicted proteins | sample 2165561 | NCBI WGS metagenome assembly RRZU01 (sample SAMN10456909, study PRJNA506462) | wastewater metagenome | isolation source: wastewater sludge | place: USA: Moscow, Idaho | reverse complement strand
TGGGAGATGACGAGCGGCTCGCGCATGATCTGGGCCGCCGTGTCGGTGGCGGGGCGCTGCGGGGCGAGGACGTCGGAGAGCTGGACGAGCCCCACGACCTCGTCGGTGTCGGTCGTGAGCACCGGGTAGCGCGAATGGCCGTGCGCCATCGCGTCGCGCACCTGCTCCAGGGTCGTCTCCTCGCGGAGCACGTCGGTGCGGGTCCGCGGGATCATCGCGTGCGACACCGTCCGGCGCGGGAAGTCGATGATCCGGTCGAGCATCACCGAGAGCTCCTCGGGCAGATCACCGCTCTCCCGGGAGTCCTCGACGATGTGCTCGAGGTCGCGGGCGGTCGCCGAATGCTCGACGTCGTGGACCGGCTCGATCCGCAGCGCCTTGAGCAGCACGTTCGAGGCCTGGTCGAAGACCCAGATGAGCGGGCCGAAGACCGTCAGGTAGAGCGAGGTCGAGCGCGACAGCCAGCGCGCGACGGACTCGGGCCGGGCGATCGCGAGGTTCTTCGGGAAGAGCTCGCCGAAGAGCATCTGCACGAGGGTCGAGAAGACGATCGCGACGACGGCACCGATCCCGATCGAGACGCCGCGCGGGATGCCGACGCCGCCGAGCAGCGTGCCGAGCGAGGAGCCGATGAGCGGCTCGGCGACGTACCCGACGAGCAGCCCCGTGACGGTGATCCCGAGTTGGGCACCGGAGAGGAGGAAGGACGTGCGCTTCGTGATCGCCAGCGTGCGGACCGCCTGGTCGTCACCCCGCGAGGCCTGCGAGCCGAGCCGAGAGCGGTTGACCGCCATGTAGGCGAATTCCTGGGCGACGAAGTAGCCGGTCGCGACGGTGATGAGGAGGACGACGAGGATGCCGAAGCCCAAGGACAGCAGCTCGCTCACTCAGGTGTCACCCCGCTCATGCGGTGCCGCAGGGGCGGTCTCTGGGTCGGGGACGAGTCGGTATGTCGAGGTCGGTCCATGGCTCATTCTGTGACGGGGCCGGCGGGCGAAGCGCCCGAGGTGGACTTCAACGGTAGGTCGTGCGCCCGCAGCGGACCAACTCGGTCTCGGGGAGCGGTTCGCCGCTCGGTCCGGCGACGCCGGTGCCGATAGGGGCGCATGTGCCTGGACCGCCTTCGAGGCCTCGCCGTCCTCCTCCTTGCTGTGCTCGTCGCGCTGACCGTGGGGTCGACCGGTGCCCCGTCGGCGAGCGCCCAGCCTGTGTCCGTGCAGCCCGTGCAGCCCGTGCAGCCCGTGAGCGCCACGACGGTGAGCGCGCCGTTGACCAGCGTGTCGCCCTTCTGGTTCGACGTCACCTCCTGCTCGCGGATCAGGTCGCAGACCTCCTCGCGGACGGCGCAGGACGTCGTGCGCCGCCTGCGTCTACGCGGGGTGTCGGTTGTGCCGACGCTCACGGCCTCCGGCCTCGACCCCGCCCGCGCCATCGCCTGCCTCGGCACGCCGGCGAGCCGGGACGCGCACGTCCGCCGCATCCTCGACCTAGTGAGGCAGGGCCGCTACGACGGCATCGACCTCGACTACGAACACCTCGCGCTCACGACGAACCAGCCGACGGCGCGGCGGGTCCGTGCCGCGCTGACGAGCTTCGTCGGCGCGCTGTGCCCGCGACTGAGCGCGCAGGGCAAGCAGTGCATCGTCACCGTCATGGCCCGCACCGGCGGAGTTCCTGCGCGGGCCGGCGGCCAGGCGAGCGGCAGCGACGGCGTGTGGCAGGGGGCGCTCAGCCTCGAGACCTACGACTACGCGGCCCTCGGCGCCGCCGCGACCGGGTGCGGATCATGGCCTACGACGAGCACACCCGACGCAGCCCCGCCGGCCCGATCGCCGGCTACCCGTGGGTGCAGGCCGTCGCCCGCTACGCGGCATCGCAGATCCCGGCGGCCAAGCTCACCCTCGGCCTCCCCGGCTACGGCCGCGACTGGTCCGGCGGCACCGCGCGCACCCTCACGCGGGACCAGGCGATGGCGCTGGCCCGCCGCGTCGGCGTCACACCGCGGTGGGATCGGTCGGCGCGGGAGTACACCTTCGCGTACCGCGCTCACGGCGTCAGACACACCGTGTGGTTCCCCGGGACGCGCGGCGTCCTCGAGCGCGATCGGCTCGCCCGCTCGCTCGGCCTCGGCTCGGCACTCTGGGCCGCCGGCCTCGAACCGAGCGACCTCTGGCGCACCCTGCGGGCCGATCGACTCGGGGCGGGGCGCTGAGCGCTCAGGGGGCTCAGGCCCGCTCGTAGACCGAGACGTGCAGGTCGCGGCCGGTGTAGGGCTGGCGCTGCCACCCGCCCCAGCGCTCGCGCAGCCGCAGGCCGGCCAGGCGCGCCATGAGGTCGATCTCGCCCGGCCACGCCAGGCGCTGCGAGATCGGCATCATCGCGATGCCTGCGCTGCCGATCCGCACATGGTTCTCGTCGAGAATTTGCGTCACGGGGTCGTACGTGCACACGTCGAGCGTCACCGACGTCGCCGTCACCCGCTCCGGGCGCGCGTAGGCCTCGCTCGGCAACCAGGCGCTCGGGACCGCCGCCTCGACGACGAAGACCCCGTCGTCGTCCAGGTGCCGCGCCGCGTTCTCGACGCACGCCACCTGCTCGTCCTGGGTCAGCAGGTTGAAGAACGTGTTGAAGACGAGGTAGACGAGGCCGTAGCGGCGGTCCGTCCGCTCTCGGGCCATGTCGCCGATCCGGACGTCGAGGTCGGCGCCGCCCGGCTTCTCGCGCAGACGCTCGACCATCGCCTCGGACAGTTCGATGCCGTCGACCCGCACGCCACGAGCGCGCAGGGGAAGCGCGATCCGGCCGGTCCCGATGGCGAACTCCAGCGCATGGGCCTGGCCCGGCGAGGCCGCGGTCAGCAGCCCCGCAAGGAAGTCGGCCGCGGCCGACTCGTCGCCGCGCGGCTCGTCGTCGTACGTTGCGGCCACCTGCGGGCCGAAGCTCGTCTCCGGTCTGAATCCTTCCATGAATGCTCACCCTGACCGCCGCCATCGGGTCGATGCAACGGGTTTCTTGCCCGAGCGGCGTGCGGGGGCGTCCGCCCGGCATCATCGGTGCATGACGTGGTTCCTGCCGGAGATCCCGGCATCGGCCGGCGCCCTCCTCTTCGACGACCGGGAGCGGCTGCTCATCCTCAAGACGACCTACAAGCCGGGCTGGACGATTCCCGGCGGGGTGATGGAGGCCGATGGGGAGACACCCTGGGAGGCCTGCCGGCGGGAGGTCCTCGAGGAGACGGGGCTCACCGTCACCCGCGGTCGCCTCGTCGCCGTCGACAGCCGGCCCGCCAAGCCGGGGCGCAAGCTCGGGCTGCGCTTCCTCTTCGACTGCGGGATCGTGACCCCGGATCAGGCGGCGACGATCCGACTGCAGGCGATGGAGATCAGCGAGCACCGCTTCGCGCCGCGGGACGAGGCGCTCGACCTCCTGCGCAAGGCGGTGTCCCGTCGGGTCGAGGCCGTCTGGCCGGCCTCGGGGCCGCGGGATGCACAGAACTGTGTGTATCTGGAGTCCGGCCGGCGCGTCGACGGGGTCGACTGACGAGGCCGTCTCGCGTGGTCAATCGGTGGTCGGTGCGGCGATCTGGGCGGCGAGGTGGCCGGCGCCGTACCCGTTGTCGATGTTGACGACCGCGACCCCGGGGGCGCAGGCGTTGAGCATCGTGAGCAGGGGAGCGATGCCGCCGAAGGCCGCGCCGTAGCCGACCGACGTCGGCACCGCGACGACGGGCGCCGACACGAGACCCGCCACGACCGAGGGCAGCACGCCGTCCATGCCGGCGGCGCACACGACGGCGCGGGCGCTCCGGAGCAGCTCGAGGTGACCCAGGATCCTGTGCAGTCCGGCGACGCCGGCATCCGCGACGAGCTCGACCCGGCGGCCCAGGTAGGAGGCCGTGAGCGCCGCCTCGCGTGCCACCGGCAGGTCCGACGTGCCCGCGCAGGCGACGACGACGAGGCCGCCGACCGGCACGGGTGGCTCCGGCGGCCACGCGAGCAGGCGTGCCGCCGGGTCATGGAAGGCGTCGGGTAGCTCCTGGAGGACCGCTGCGGCGTGCTCGGCGGCGGCGCGGGTGAAGAGCGTGACCCCCGAGGCGCCCGCCGTCGACTCCCGGATGCGGCGGGCGATCTCCGCGACCTGGTCGGCGGTCTTGCCCTCGCAGTAGACGGCCTCGGGGTAACCGCGGCGCGTGAACCGATCGAGATCGAGGTCGATGCCCAGGTCGCTGCCGAGGTCGATGCCCAGGTCGGGCGCGGATCCCGTCTGCTCAGCCACGCGAGCCGCCGGCGAGCACCGTCAGGGTGAAGGCGCCCGACTGGAGCCCGGCGAGGTCGAGCGTCGCGTAGCGGAAGCCGGCCGCGCGGACCGCGGCGTTGACCTCGTGGCGCCGGGTCACCGCCTGCGCCACCTCGTCCTCGGGCACCTCGATCCGCGCGACGTCCCCGTGGTGGCGGACCCGGGAGTCGCTGAAGCCCAGCTCGCGCAGCGCCTTCTCGGCCGCCTCGACGGCGGCGAGCTTGGCGGGGGTGACCTCCTCGAAGTGCGGGATCCGCGAGGCGAGGCACGGCGCGGCCGGCTTGTCCGCGCACGGCAGCTCCAGCGCCCGGGCCAGCTCGCGGACCTGCGCCTTCGTCAGACCCGCGTCGGCCAGGGGCCGCAGCACGCGGTGGTCGGTCGCCGCCTGCGCACCCGGCCGGTCGATGCGCGCGGCGTCGTCGGCGTTCTCGCCGTAGGCGATCGCGTCGAGGCCGAGGTCGCCCGCCACCGAGGCGTCGATCGTCGCGAAGAGCTCGTCCTTGCAGTGGAAGCAGCGATCCGGGCCGTTCGCGATGTAGGCCGCCCGCTCGCCCTCCCGCGTCTCGATCTCCACGACCCGGGCCCCGATGACGGCCGCGACCTCGTGGGCAGCGGCCCGCTCGTCGGCGGCGAGGCTGGGGGAGATGCCGAGGATCGCGACGACCCGGTCCGCGCCGAGCGCCCGAACGGCGACGGCGAGCAGCGTCGCCGAGTCGACGCCGCCGGAGTAGGCGACGCCGAACCGCCCCAGCCCGGTGAGCTGCGCCGCGACGGCCGCCTCGAGTGCGACCGCATCATGCCCGGCGGGTACGCCGGCCGGCTCTGGTCGTGCCGGGGCGGGCGACGATCCACTCGGCGGGGAGGTCTCCATGCGGCCCATCTTCGCCCCCCGCGCGTCGAGCGCGCAGCGGGGGTCGCTGTGCTGCACGCCCCAGCTGCCCGCGCGACTCACTCGCCGAGCCAGCGGCGCCGCAGGTAGTGGGCGGCGGCCTTGGGCTGACGGTCGCGGGTGAAGGCGCCCTTCTTGTTGCCGCCGACGCGCATGATGCCCGAGGTCGTCGCGAAGTCCGCGAAGTTCCACATCTGCTCGCCGACGACTGCCTCGCACGCGTCGAAGACGCGGTGGTTCATCTCGAGGTAGGCGATCTGGTACTCCTCGCTCCACGGCTGCGCCGGCAGCTGGTGCAGCCCGGGCATCGTGTCGGCGCCGTACTCGGTGATGATGATCGGCTTGCGCTCGCTCGACCAGCCCTCCAGCTCCTCCGTCCAGGCGAGCTCGGCGCCGGCCAGGTCGCCGGTGTTGACGTACCAGCCGTAGTACCGGTTGAGCATGATGACGTCGGCGAACTGCGACACCCGGCACACCCCGTGCGGGGCGAGCATGACGTTGACGAAGCCGACCGGGCGCCCCTGCGGGTCCGCCTCCCGGGCCACGTCGAAGAGCGGGCGGAAGTACTCCTCGCTCGCCTCGGTCTGCGACTCCGGCTCGTTGGCGATCGACCAGAGGACGACGCTCGGGCGGTTCTTGTCGCGGGCGATGAGGTAGCGGATGACCTGCGCGTGCACCTCCTGGGTCGCGTCGTTCGCCGTCTCCGGGGAGAACGTCGTGTAGCCCTGGCCGCCGAAGATGCCGCCGCCCAGGCCCATGTTGAGCCCGACGGCCGGGGTCTCGTCGATGACGACGAAGCCCATCCGGTCGGCGTAGTCCATGACGTCCTCGCTGTAGGGGTAGTGCGAGGTGCGGAAGCTGTTCGCCCCGATCCACTCGAGGCGCTCGAAGTCGGCGATCATGTGCGCGTCGCTGTGCGCCTTGCCGATCGTGTCGTGGTCCTCGTGCATCCCGAAGCCCGTGAAGTTGAACGGCTCGTCGTTGATGAGGAAGCGGATCCCGTCGACCCGGACCGTGCGGATGCCCACCGCCTGGTGGATCGCGTCGACGACGGGGGCGTCCTCACCGGAGCCGTCAGAGCCGTCGGGACCCTCGACGAGCTCGACCCGCAGGTCGTAGAGGTAGCCGGCACCGGGCTTCCACAGGACGACATCCGGCACGGTGAGCTCGCCCGTGGCGCCCTGGGACGTGGCCACCTCGACACCGGCCTCGTCGACGAGCGTCACTCGCGTCTGCAGCGATCCGGCGTCGACGGACTCCACCTCGTAGCGCACCGTGCCCGTCGTCCCGGAGAAGTCCGTGACGACCGTGACGTCCTCGACGTGCGCGGCGGGGCGGCACCACAGCCACACGTGCCGGTGCAGGCCGGCGTAGTTGAAGAAGTCGTGCCAGTAGATCTGCTTGGGGCCGGTCGGGGTCTCCTCGATGATGCCCGGCGGGATCGACTGGAAGCTCAGCGTGTTGTTGACGCACACGGTGAGCAGGATCTCGGCACCCGCGCGGGCCTGGTCGGTGATGTCGATCTCGAAGGGCAGGTAGCCGCCCTCGTGCGAGCCGACCTCGACGCCGTCGACCCAGACCGTCGCGCGGTGGGTGGCCGACTCGAACGTGAGGATGACGCGCTCGTCACCCCAGCCCCGCGGGATACGGACCCGCCGCTGGTACCAGATGTCGCCGAAGAACTCCCGGGTCGCGGCGTCGGTGACGAGGTCGTTGAAGGACGCCGGGACGGCCATCTGGCGTGCCTGCGTCAGTGGGGCGGCGGCCCAACCTTCCTGGCGGCCGACGCCGTCGGTGTCGAGGCGGAAGGACCACAGGCCGTCGAGGCTCACGCGTTCGCGGGTGGTCGTGTCCTGGGGGCGGATCATCGCTGCTCCTTCGTCTACGCCGCGTCCGAGCGCGGCGGGCGGTCACTGCCCCCATTCAGCCCGAGGACCGGCCCAGACCCTGTGGGGTTGCCAGGAGTTGCCGTCCGAGCGGGCGCGGAGCAGGTGCGACATGGGCCGCTCGACGCGGTGACGGGCCTGGGATGGCAACAGTTGCCAACTCGTGGTCGCTTCGGGGTGATCCCCCTTCACTAGCGGTATCAACGTGTCACCGACAACGACGTCACGGCGTCCCGAGAGGCGGACAGCATGAGCGCATCACCCACGACCCCACCCGGGGCGACCCCAGCCGAACCAACGGCACACGGGGCGGTCGGCAAGATCAAGACCGTATCGATCTTCAGCTACATGCTCGGGGACTTCGGATGTAACTTGGCGTTCTCCCTCGGCACCACGTGGCTGCTCTTCTACTACACGGATATCGCCGGGATCTCCGCCGCGGCGGTCGGCACGATGTTCTTCGTCGTCCGCCTCGCCGACGCCTTCTTCGACCTCATGGCGGGACGTCTCGTCGACCGGACGATGACGCGCTGGGGCAAATTCCGCCCGTTCATCCTCTTCTTCTCCGTGCCGCTGCTCTTCCTGTCCTTCCTCACCTTCCACATCCCGGACACGCTGAAGGATCAGGCACACAACGGCAATCAGGGCCCGGCTCTGCTCTATGCCTACCTCACCTACACGGTGCTCGGCCTGCTCTACTCCATGGTGAACATCCCCTACGGCTCGCTCGCCTCGGCGATGACCCAGTCGGTCAACGAGCGCGCCAAGCTCGTCTCCTGGCGGATGTGGGGGAGCGCCTTCGCCGGCGTCTTCCTCACCTACCTCATCGCGCCGCGCATCTCGAGCGTGCAGAAGCAGATCACCGCAGCTCAGAACGCGGGAGACACGGCAGCGCTGGCGGGTCTGCAGGACCAGATGCAGACGATCTTCACGCAGACGACGCTCGGCTTCGTCGTGCTCGGCGGACTGTGCTTCCTCATGGTCTTCTTCAACTGCCGCGAGCAGGTCGTGCGGACCGAGGCGAAGACGACGATCAAGGACACGATCAACACGCTCAAGCTCAACAAGCCGCTGCAGATCCTCTGCCTGAGCAGCCTCTTCTACCTCACCGGCGTCTACGCCGTCGGCCCGGCCACCGCCTATTACGCCCGCTACATTCTCGGTGACATCTCCTGGACCGCGCCGATCACGCTCGTCAACGCCGGTATCGGCCTCCTCGTCACCCCGTTCATCCCCTTCGTCATCCGCCGGATCGGCAAGAAGAACCTTTTCCAGTTCTGTGGTCTCTTCACCGTCGTCGGTGGGATCGCGCTCTTCTTCTCCCCGGCCGGGGCCGCTGTACTCGCCCTCATCTTCCTCGCGATCAAGGGCGTCGGCGCCTCGCTCATCAACGTCGCGATGTTCGGTCTCGAGGCCGACACCGTCGAATACGGCGAATGGAAGAACGGTGTGCGCACCGAGGGCGCGACCTACGCGATCTACTCCTTCACCCGCAAGGTCACCCAGTCCTTCGGCGGCCTGGCCGGCGCGTGGCTGCTCGCCCTCGGCGGCTATGTCGCCGGCGCCCAAACCCAGCCGGAGTCGGCGCTCGTCGCGATCCGCGCCGCGATCGGTCTCGTCCCCGCGGCCGTGGCGGTCATCGCGATGATCATCTTCTGGAAGTACCCGCTCAACGACGACTTCTTCCGCAAGATCCGCAACGAGACCGAGACGCGCAAGCTCGAGAGCGACCGCCTCGTCCTGGCCGACGGCCAGGAGGTCGACCCCCACAAGCTCTGAGCACACCCGATCCACCCGAAGACCCCTCGACCACGTCGGGGGGTCTTCGGCCGTAGTGTCTGGCCATGTCGACAGAGGCGAGGGCGCAGGGTCGCCCCGTAACGATCTACGACGTAGCTCGGGAGGCGTCGGTGAGTCCCTCGACCGTGTCGCGGACCTTCTCCCGCCCGGGCCGCGTCAGCTCGCGCACGGCGCGGCACGTGCGGACCGTCGCCGAGCGGTTGGGCTACCGGGCCGAGGAGATCTATCGCCCGATGACGCCGTCGCGGACGAAGACGATCGGCCTGGCCATCTCGGACGTGACCAACCCCTTCTACTTCCCGATCATCCGCGGCGCCGAGACCGCCGCAGCCGCGGCGGGTTACACCCTGCTGCTCGCCGACGCGCAGGAGTCCGACCGCGTCGAGCGCGAGATGCTCAGCCGGGCGCTCCCGCTCATCGAGGGGCTCGTCATCGCCAGCTCGCGGGTGTCGGACACCGATCTGCGGACGCTGGCCAAGACCGTGCCGGTCGTCGTGCTCAACCGGGCGGTGCACGGGCTGCCGAGCGTCATCCCCGACACCGGGCGGGGCGTCCGCCGGGCCGTCGAGCACCTCGCCGAGCTGGGGCACCGCACGATCACCTACATCGCGGGGCCGGATGCCTCGTGGGTCAACGGCGCCCGGTGGCGGGCGGTGTCCGAGGCCGCGCTCGAGCTGCACCTGAGCGAGCGTCGGATCGGCCCCTTCGCCCCCACGGTCGAGGGGGGTCGCCAGGCGGCGCTCGTCGTCGCCGAGAAGGGCGCGCAGGCGGTGCTCGCCTACAACGACCTCATGGCGATGGGGATCATCGACGGGCTGCGCCGCGAGGGTTTGAGCGTCCCGGATCAGGTGAGCGTCGTCGGCTTCGACAACATCTTCGCCGCCGACCTCATCAGCCCGGGGCTCACGACCGTCGCCGCGCCGCTGCAGACGATCGGGGAGACCGCGGTGCGCAACGTCCTCGCGCTGGGCCGCGGGGCGACCTCGACGCAGCCCGCGCCGACCGTCGTGCCCGCTCGTCTCATCGTGCGCGGCTCGACGGCGCCGCCGAGTGAGTAGGGTCGCCGCCCGGACCGTCAGCCGGCGGGGCGGAAGAGGATCTCGCCGGCGTTGTCGACGACGGTGACCTCGGGATCGGCGCGCCAGGCCTCGATGTCGATCGTCGCGGGGTCGAGATAGCCGACGTTGATCGACTCGCACACCTCGCGGGGGATCTGCGTCGCGAGCGTCACGCCGATCCGCAGGCGCTCCTGCCCCGTCGCGGCGTCGTACGTACCCTGGCCGCGCATGTGGGTGGAGTGCGCGAGCACGCCCCAGTGGATGTGCTTGAACTTCTCCCACTGCGAGGTGAAGTAGTCGCGGCAGTGGTAGCCGATCTCGTAGATCTCGCCGTGCGTCTCGGAGACCTCGGTGACGTGCGGGGCGTAGATGACGTCCTCCCCGCCGTCGGCGACCGCGGGCTCGGTCTTGTAGAAGCCCTTCGCGGCCGTCCAGATGTCCTCGTACCGGGTCGGCATGATCGCCAGGACGCGGCGGAACGGCTCGTCGACGTAGGTGACGTGCGTCTGGGCGGCGATGGCCGCCGTCGCCGCCCACGCGTCCTCGGCGGTCCCGAAGGCCGCGGCCTCGAGCTCGCCGGTGCCGGACTCGACGACGCAGCACAGGGCGAGGCGCAGGGTCGGGATGAGCTCGGCGCCCTCGTTGATCATCGCCCGCACCGGGGTGATGCCCGTCGTGCCGATGATCTCGCTGCTCGTGATGAGCGCCCCGACCCAGTGGGTCATGTCGATGAACTCCTGCGAGGCCACCCCGGGGATGAAGTACTTGTTGCCGCCGGAGATCCCGACGACCTCGTGCGGGAAGACGGGGCCGACGACGATCGCGACGTCGGACTCCACGACGTGGCGGTTGATGAAGATGTCGGCGCCGACGTCGAGCAGCCCCTGCGACAGCTCGGCGATCCGCTCGCCCTCGATGCGCCCGACGCTGACGAGCATGTCGGGGTCGGCCCACTCGTGGTTGACGACGCGCAACCCCGGGTAGGCCTCGGCGAGCGTCGCGGGCTGGGGGCTGCCGTCGGCGTTCGTGCCGCCGACGCCGAAGAGCCGGTCGATCTCGTCGGGCTCCATGTAGGAGTGGGTGCCCAGGGCGATGACCGCGGTGAGCGAGGCGACGCGTCCGTGCAGGTGGCGGTAGAGCGTGCCGACGAGCAGGGGCAGTGGGCAGGAGCGGGTGCCGTCCGGCACGACGAGGACGACATCCTTGCCGTCGAGGTCCACCCCCCGCACGCAATCGGCGACGAGGCGGTCGAGGGCGTCGGCGTCGACCCGCTCGTGGGGGCCGCCGACGAGGGTGCAGACGAGGGGTGACGAAGTGGTCGCATCGCTCATCACCCCAGTCAGCCATGCGCCGCGCCCCGCGGACAAGCCGTTGCCGCCGGTTGCCTGGCGGGGGTCCGTGGCGTCGGTCGGTTGACGCCGGTCAGAGGCGCTGCGCGGGTCGCCTCAGCGGTCGCCGGGGCTGATGAGGCCGGACTCGGCGTAGACGTCGCGCAGGATGCGCTGGCTCACGAGGGCGGCGGCCGGGTCGATCCAGAAGCGGGCGTCGGCCTGGTCCCCGTCGCCCACGCCGCGCAGGCGGGTGACGTGGGCGTAGAAGTCGGCGATGAGGGCGCCGTGGGAGGCGCCCCAGTAGGCGCGCGGACCCCGGGTCGTGACGTCGGTGGCGAGCGTCGTCGAACTCCCGTCGGGGCGCACGTGGACGAGGTCGCCGACGGTGATGCGCAGGAGCCCGCCGTCGGTGCCGACCTCAAGGCCGATCGGCGCGTTCTCCCAGTGGGCGTTCGTCGCGAAGAGCGCGCTGCTCACCGGGCCGCCCCCGCCCGGCGGGTCGGGGTGGACCAGCCGCAGCTCCGCGGTGTCCTCGACCTCGACGGCCGCGCCGAGCGGCACCCGTCGCGAAGCGTGCCCCGACCAACTCTGCGGCGCCCCGAGGAGGTAGGTGAGCAGGTCGAGGGTGTGGACCGCCTGGTTGATGAGGACGCCGCCGCCGGCCCGAGCCCACTCGCCGCGCCACGGCGCTTGCTCGTAGTAGGCCGCGCCGCGACCCCACCACACCTGGGCCCGCGCGCCGCGGATCGCGCCGTGCGCTCCCGAGGCGAGCTCGCGGGCGAGGGCGACGACCGTCGGGTTGTAGCGGTTCTGCAGGCAGACGGCCGTCGCGATGCCCTGCTCGGCGGCGCGCGAGGCGGCCTCCGCGAGCCGGGTCGCCTCCGCGGTCGTCGCGGCGAGCGGCTTCTCGGTGAGCACGTGCGTGCCCGCCGCCAGGGCGTCGATCGCGACGGGAGCGTGCGCGTCGTGCGGCGTGCACACGTGGACGACGTCGGGGCGCAGCGTCTCCAGGAGCGTCGCGTGGTCGGTGAACGACGGGACCCCCCACAGCCGGCCCGTCTGCTCGGCGAGACCTGCGTCGACGTCGCACACCCCGACGAGCTCGGCGACGCCCCGCGCCTGCTGATCGGCGATCGCGTCGAGGTGGATCCCGCTGATCGTGCCCGCTCCGACGACCGCGACCCGCAGACTCATCGTCGCCTCCCTCTCCTCAGGTGTCTCGTGCTCCGGCGTCCTCGGCGCACTCAGCCGTGGCTACCCTGCCACGGCGAGGGAGCGGCGGGCCCACTCATACGACATGCGGTGCGACTCATAGCGCGATTCGACGCTCGGTACGTCGACCTCGACCATGTAGTCGCCCGCATAGTCCGCCGGCATCGCCGACACCGCGCCGAGGAGGTCGACGACGCCGAGGCCCGGCTCGGCCCAGAGCCGCTTCGTCGCGCCGACCTCGTGGTAGTTCAGGCCCGTGCGGCGGGGGAGGCCGTCGTCGGTGAGGTGATCGGCGAAGACGTCCTTGAGGTGGAGGCCGGCGATCCGGTCGCCGAACTCGACGATGAGCGCGCGCGGGTTCATGCCCGCCCACGTGAGGTGCCCGGTGTCGGGGGCGAAGCCGAGGGTGTCGGCGTCGAGGGCGCCCAGGAGCGTGCGCAATTCGTGCTCGGACTCGATCAGGCTGCCGACGTGCTGGTGGATCGCCGGGTAGAGCCCCTCGGCGAGGAGGAGCTCGCACGCCGCCGCGAGGTTGGCGATGGTCGACTCCAGCTGCGCGGGGGTGTGGTCGACGGCCACGGCGGGCGTCTCGATCCGGGTCGGGGTCATCGGCGGGATGAGCATCGTCGCCGAATTGCCCAGCGCGAGCTGCTCGCCCGCGAATCGGCGCAGTCCGTCGGCGTCGGTCAGCCCGGGGGCGCCGTCCTCGAATGCCACCATGACCGTGCTGATCGCCGCCGCAAGGCCGTAGGAGCCGATCCACTCCCGATACTCCTGCGCGCTCATCCCGGCCGGGAGGTCGGCCTTGACCGCCGTGAAGCCGATCCGCTGGAAGTCGGCGAAGGCCTCCTCGAAGACGTGGCGGCTCTTGTCGACGACGCCGTCGCGGGCCCAGTAGGGGATCGGGTTGGCGGCGATCCGCGGCGCCGCGGGCTCGGTCACAGCCGCACCGGCTTCCCGGTGCGCGCCGACTCGTAGACCCCGCAGATGACGGCGAGCGACATCCGATTCTCCTCGAGGCCGACGACGATCTCCTCCTGTCCGCGCAGCGCGGCGAGGATGTTCCGGTACTGCCAGACGTGGGCCATCGAGAGCGACGAGGGGTCGGCACCGGCCCCGACCGGAGGGCGCGTCGAGGCGTCGGGGTAGTTCTCGGCCTGGTTGCCCGAGGAGGTGTCGTTGGAGCCGTAGGACGACACGGCCTCACCGTCGCCGGTCCCGGGGAGCGGGGCTGCGTGCAAGTAGGTGAGGACGTCGTTGTCGATGATCGCGCTGCCGCGGTCGCCGTGGATCTGCAGCCGCGCGGGCAGCCCGGGGTAGGCGGCGGTCGTCGCGTGGAGCAGGCCGAGGGCGCCGCTCTCGAACGTGACGACGCCGACGGCGACGTCCTCGACCTCGATGCCGGTGTGCGCGAGCGTGCTCGTGTAGGCGAAGACCTCGACCGGGATCCCGAGCGCCGCGACGAGCAGGTCGACGGTGTGGACGCCCTGGTTCATCAGCGCGCCGCCGCCGTCGAGGGCCCACGTGCCGCGCCAGTCGCCGGAGTCGTAGTACTCCTGCGAGCGCCACCAGTCGATCGAGGCGATGCCCGAGACGATCCGGCCGAAGGCGCCCGCGGCGATCTGCTCGAGGACGACGCGGGTCGAGGGGTCGAAGCGGTGCTGGCTGATGACGCTGACGAGCGTGCCGGCGGCGTCGCGCGCCGCGATGACGTCATCGACGCGCTCGGGGGTGATGTCGGCGGGCTTCTCGACGATGACGTGCCGCCCGGCCTTCAGGGCCTCGATCGCGAGGTCGGCGTGCGTGCCGGTCGGAGTGCAGATGACGACGACGTCGGTGTCGGTGCCCGCGAGGGCCTCGGTGAGGGAGGCGTACGGCGTGCCGCCGTGCTTCGCCGTGAGCTCGGCCGCGCGGTCGGTCTGGGGGTCGGCGACCGCGACGAGCTCGACGTCACCGGCGAGCTCGTCGACGACCGTGCCGTGGTGGCGGCCGATGACGCCGGCGCCGACGATCGTGAGGCGGACGGGGCTGGGGGTGGGGGTGGCGTCGCTCATGCGTACTGCACTCCTTCGTCCTGCAGGATCGTCGTGAAGGCGGTGTGGGCGCGGGTCCACTGCTCCGCCCCGCTCAGGGCGCCGAGGGCGGTGTACTCGCCGAGGTGCGGCTCGAGGGAGAAGAACCCGTCGAAGCCGTCGGCGCGCAGCCGCTGGACGAGCTCGCGGACCTGTCCGTCGCCTTCGCCGGCCGGGTGGACCGCCCCGTCCGCCAGCGTCGCGTCCTTGACGTGCACGTAGGCCAGGTGGGGGCGCACTGCGTCGTACCCCTCGTCGACGGGGCGGACCCCGCACTGCACGTAGTTCGCCGGGTCGAAGATGAGCCGCAGGACGCCCGGGGCGGCCTGCTCGACGGTCTGGGCGATGTCGAGGCAGCGGCGCGGGATGTCGCCGAAGATGTCCTTCTCGTTCTCGTGCAGGAGGGTGACGCCCCTGCCCTGCCTCGCCTGCACCGTCTGCGCGAGCGCGGTCATCCGTCGCATCACCTCGTCGCGGTAGGTGTCGGCGTCCTCGCCCTCGGGGATGAAGAAGGAGAAGAGGCGGATGTAGGGCGCCTCGAACGCGTCCGCGACGTCGAGCGCCTGCTTGAACCGCTCGAGGTGGGGCTCGAAGTCATCGGTGATCGAAATCTTGCCGATGGGGGACCCGATCGAGGACACCTTCAGGCCGTGCTTGCTCAGGAGTCGGCGGCACTCGGCGCGCTGGGCCTCGTCGAGGTCGAGGACGTTCACCCCCCACGCGCTGCGCAGCTCGACGTGGGAGACGCCGAGCGTGTTCAAGAGGTCGCATTGGGTGGCGAAGTCGGGGTCGATCTCGTCGGCGAAGCCGGAAAGGGTCCACATCCCTCCATCCAGGCAGGTCGGCGGGGGTCCGCTCAACGAGTTGCCGTCAGTTGCCGGGGGTGTCCCGGGCGGGGGTCGTGGCGCCTGCACCGAAATTCAGCAACAACTGGCAACCCGTTGGACGGCCGTCATCTCGATACCCAGGATGACTCCATGACCCGGCCGCTGACGTTGCACCCCGACCGCCTGTTCCCCGCCGATGCCGCGACGCGGGAGGTGACGCGGCGGCTCTACGACGAGGTCAAGGACCTGCCGATCATCTCCCCGCACGGGCACGTGCCGCCGCAGTGGATCGCCGACGACATCCCCTTCACGGATCCGACGAGCCTGCTCATCACGCCCGACCACTACGTCAACCGGCTCATGCACGCCCGCGGGGTCAACCTTGCGGACCTGGGGGTCGGCCGGGCAGCCGACAACCCGATGACCGAGGCCGAGTCGCGGCGCGCCTTCCGGCTCCTGTGCGAGCACTGGCCGGCCTACCGGGGCACGCCGGTCCGCTACTGGCTGCAGAGCGAATTCGTCGACATCTTCGGGGTCGACGTCACCCCCAGCGTCGAGACCGCGGACTCGATCTACGACACGGTCGCCGAGTGGATCGGCCGCGACAGCTCCCGCCCGCGGGCTCTCATGGGCAGCTTCGGCATCGAGGTCATGGCGACGACCGACGACCCGTGCGACGACCTCGAGGCCCACGCGCGGATCGCGGCCGACGGCTCCTTCACGCAGCGGGTGCTGCCGACCTTCCGGCCCGACAAGTACCTCGAGCCGGCACGCCCGGACTGGAATGCCTCGATGGATCGCCTCGCCGAGGTCTCCGGGATGGCGACCGACACCTACGCCGGCTGGGTCGCGGCGATGGAGAACCGCCGCGCCTACTTCAAGCGCCACGGCGCGGTGTCGACCGACCACAGCCACCGCGACCTGCGCACCGACCGGCTCGACGACGCCGAGGCCGAGCGGATCTACGCCGCCGCGCGCGCCGGGACCGTGAGCGAGCAGGACGCCACGCGGCTGCGCCGCCACATGATGTTCGAGATGGCGAGGATGGCGACGCAGGACGGCCTGACGATGACGCTGCACCCCGCGGTGTGGCGCGACCACCACAGCGGCACGACGGGTGAGTTCGGGCACGACGTCGGGTGCGACATCCCCATCGCCGTCGAGGTGACGGACGCGCTGCGGCCCGTGCTCGACGCCTTCGGCACCCACCCGAACTTCACCCTCGTCATCTTCACGATGGACGAAACGATCTACTCGCGTGAGGTGGCCCCGCTCGCCGGGTTCTACCCGTCCGTGCACATCGGGGTGCCGTGGTGGTTCCTCGACGCGCCCGACGCGATCCGCCGCTTCCAGCGGGCGACGACCGAGACCGCCGGCTTCACCCGCACGAGCGGCTTCATCGACGACACCCGCGCCTTCTGCTCGATCCCGGCCCGGCACGACATGTCCCGGCGCCTCGACGCCGGCCACCTCGCCGAGCTCGTCATGGACCACCGGCTCGAGGAGGACGAGGCCGCCGAGGTCATCCGCCTGCTCGTCGCCGACAACCCCCGGAAGGTGTTCCACCTATGAGTGACACGACGATGAGCGACGCGACCAACGATGGCTCAACCGCACAGGACTCTGTGGAGATCGGGCAGGCTCGGCGCCTGGACCGGGCGGCCGAGGGCCTGCCGCCGGCACCGATCCGCGCGGTCCACCTCGGGGTCGGCAACTTCTTCCGGGCGCATCAGGCCTGGTACACCCAGCGCGCGAACGAGGCGGGCTCGGGCCGAGACAGCGACGGCACCGACCGCTGGGGGATCGCGGCCTTCACGGGTCGCTCGGCGGCGATCGCCGACGAGCTGGCGCCCTCGCAGGGTCTCTACACCCTCGCCACGAAGGGCCCGGACGGCGCGAGCTACGAGACGATCGACGTCCTCTCGGCGGTGCACCCGGCCGACGACATCGCCGCCTGGTGCCGCTACCTCGCCTCGCCGCAGGTCGCCGTCGTCACGAGCACGGTGACCGAGGCCGGCTACCGGCGTGCCGCGGACGGTTCGCTCGACCTCGACGACGCGGGCGTGAGCGCCGACCTCGCGGCGTTGCGAGCGAACCTCGACGATCCTGCGGCGGCGACCCTCACCACGGCACCCGGCCGGTTCGTCGCGGGGCTCCTCGCCCGGCGCGTGGCCGGGATCGAGGCGGGCCTGACGTTCGTGCCGTGCGACAACGTGCCGGAGAACGGCCCGATGGTCCGCCGCGTCGTCCTCGACCTCGCCGAGCAGGTCGACCCCGAGTTGCCGTCGTGGATCGGCGACCACGTCGCCTTCGTCACGACGATGGTCGACCGGATCACCCCGCGGACGACGGATGCCGACCGCGAGGCGCTGCGCCAGGAACGGGGCATCGAGGACCCCGCGCTCGTCGTCACCGAGCCCTTCGTCGAGTGGGTGCTGGCCGGGGAGTTCCCCGGCGGGCGGCCCGCGTGGGATGAGGCCGGCGCGCGGATCGTCGAGGACGTCGCGCCGTTCGAGACGCGCAAGTTGTGGCTGCTCAACGGCTCCCACTCGCTCATGGCGTATGCCGCGACGATCCTGGGCCATGAGACCGTCGCGGACGCGATCGCCGACGAGCGGGTGCGCGGGTGGGTCGAGCAGTGGTGGGACGTCGCCGCCTCCCAGCTGACCCTGCCCGCGCAGGAGATCGACGCCTACCGCGCTGCGCTCATCGAGCGCTACGAGAACCCGAACATCCGGCACCTGCTCGCGCAGATCGCCGCCGACGGGTCCCAGAAGATCCCGATCCGCATCCTGCCCGCGCTGCGCGACGCCCGCGCCGCCGGGGGCGACGTCTCGGGCGCGACCCGGGCCGTGGCCGCGTGGATCCTGCACCTGCGCGGGCTCGGCGCGCCCGTCAATGACGCCCAGGAGAGTCGCGTGCGCCCGCTCGTCGAGGGGTCGCTCGAGGATGCGGTCGGCGCGGTCCTGCGTGATCTGGGCGTCGAGGATGCCGAGGTCGAACGGCTCGTCCTCGCGCAGGCCCAGAAGCTGGAGTCCCTCGCGGCGCGGTGAGACTCGGCGTGGTGAGACACAGCGCGGACACAAGGCCGTCGCCGAAGGCACCCGTTCGTGCCGTCGGCGACGGCCTGTGCGTCAGCCCGCGTACCGCGCCGCGTTGGCGAGGATCGCGTCGTGGACGTACTGCGCCATTCCCGGCCGCACGTCGTCATAGGTCTTCGTGAAGCGCGGGTCGGCGAGATACATCTGCGCCAGCTTGGTCTGGAACTCGTGACTGCAGTCGTAGAAGGTCTCGATCGACTCCCGGTGCAGCTCGGCCGCGGCGGCCGCCTCGTCGCTGTCGGCCGGGAGCCCGGCGTCGAGGCAGGCGGCGAACGCCGCGTTCACCGCGTCGCCCTGTGCCTTGACGCGCTCCCAGTCCGCCTTCGTGAAGTTCGTGGTCCGCGCCTGGGACTGCTTCCACGCGTCGGTGTCACCCCAGCGCTCCTTCGCCTCGTCGGCGTAGGACTCGTCGAAGGTGTCGCCGAACAACTCCTTCATCTGCGCGTCGGTCATCGTCTGGTCGTTCATCGTCTGCTCCAATGCGTTGTCGATGGCCCGGACGAGCCCGCGAAGCTCCTCCAGGCGGGTACTGACCGCTGCGCGTTGACGACGGAGGTGATCCGCGGCGCTGTCGGGCTCGGCGAGGAGGAGAGCGATCTCCTCCAGGGCGAACTCGAGCCGGCGGTAGACGATGACGTGCTGCAGGCGCGTCAGGTCTGCCTCGGTGTACAGGCGGTAGCCGGCCGCGCTGCGCTCGCTCGGCACGACGAGCCCGATCTCGTCGTAGTGATGCAGCGTGCGTCGGGTGATCCCGAACCGGTCGGCCACCTGGCCCACCGTCAGCACGGTCAGCGGCGTGGTCGCCCTCGTCGTCTCGGTCATGGCTCCAGCGTGAGCCGTCACGTCGCGTGAGGGTCAAGCCCATTCGTCGTCAGGTTTCGGAGCCGGTGTCCGAGCCGGTGTCAGGGGAGGTGGCGTGCCGGGCCCTGCGACGACCACTGTGACGCCGCACGACGAGCGCCGCGGCGACGAGCACGGCACCGGCCGCCGCGACGGTGAGCACCGCGGGCCAGGGCGGCAGGAGCTCCCCGACGAGACGGACCAGTCCGTAGGCCAGCGCCGTCCCGGCGACGTAGGCGACATAGGGCAGGGGGCGCTTCGGCAGCGGTGACGCGCCCAGCACCCGGGCGGCGGCGATGAGATAGAGCGGCGCGACGACGGCGAGCGCAGCCCCCATGCCGAGGACGACGAGGGTGAGCGACCCCGTGCCTGGCGCCGCGAGGACCGCGCCGAGCGTGAGGCCCAGCACGAGGAGATGCAGGACCGACACGACGAGGGGCCGGCCGCGCAGGTTGACGATGAGGGCGCTCGGCTTGGCCAGGGCATCGGCGAGCATCGCGATCGGCAGGAGCGCCAAGGCCGGTGCGGCGAAGGCGAAGTCGGCCCCGAGCCAGGCCGTGATGAGATCCGGGGCGAGCCCGCCGACGACGGTCGCCATCGCCGTCCCGACGAGCACCGTGGCGACGAGGCACGTCCGGGCGCGCGCCGGCAACTCCTGCGGGGAGGCCGAGGACAGGGCGTGGATGAAGGGGTTCGCGGTCCACGAGTTCACCATCCGCGCGCTCTGATAGACGCGCATGAGGGCGCCGTAGGCCGTCGTCGCGACGAGACCGAGGCTCGCGCCGACGACGAAGAGGGGCAGCTGCAACGCCGCGAGCGAGGCGAGGCTGCCGACGAAGAGCACCGAACTCAACCGCAACAGCGGGCCGGCGTGGCGGCGCAGCGCGGCGCGCGTCGGCCGCGGCCGGCCGAACCGCCGGATCACCGCGATGCTGCACACGACCGGGGACACCGCCGAGCCCACGACCTCCGCCGCGACGACGCCGGAGAGCCCGGCCCCCAGGGAGGCGACGAGGACGAAGCCCACGACCCGCAGCCCGAGACCCGCGAGGGTCGTCTTTCGTTCGATGTCCTGCCGGTCCAGGGCCCAGAGGACGGCGTTCGTCCCGCGCGCCATGATCGCGAGGAAGAGGGCCGCCGCCCCGGCGACGACGACGAGGTGACGCTCACCCGCGGCGATGCCCACGGTCGGCACCGCCCGCAGGTAGAGCGGGACGAGCACGAGGTAGAGCGCGGTGAGCAGCCCCGCCAGACCGGCGAAGACGAGCAGTGCCACACCGACGAAATGCCGCAGCTGCGAGGGCGGCTCACCCTCGCGGTGCATGGCTCCCATGTGCCGGACGATGCCGTCGCCGATGCCGAAGTCGGCCATGACGAGCAGCTGCGTGGCGCCGAAGGCGAGGACCCACAGCCCGTACGGTGCGGCCCCGGCCAGGCTCACCGCCCAGGGGTAGAGGAGGACCAGGCCGAGGATGCTGCTCAGGCCCGCCCCGTAGTTCCACGCGACATTGCGCACGAGACGCCGCCGTTCCGGCTCAGGTGCACGCGCACTGGCGTGGGCCACGGGCTCCTCCTTTAAGGTCGGCTGGGGTCTCGCGTTGGTGGGCGACCGGCTCTTCACACCGGCCATCAGGGATGTGATGACCCCGCGGCCGGCTCGCCGGGAACGGACTTTTTCGGGGCTTCCACGGCACGGACGACCGTAGCGACGATAGACCGAACCGGTGGGGTGACCTGTGCGCCCTTGTCCCACAGCTACATCCGGGCACGGCCGCTCTCGCGTCCGCGGGCACGCCCGGGCGCCGCGGGTCGGGCCGCCTGCGAGCAGGCACGGATGGTGTCCGATACGAGCGGGCGGTGGAATCGACAAAGTGCCGCGGAAGTGCGTAGCGTCCCGGAGGCAGTGATCAGGTGAGGAAGGGCAACAACACGATGCGCGTCGTCTTCTTTTCAGCGGCTCGCCAGGTCTGGGGGGCCGAGGTCAGCTTGCTGACGCTCGCCTCCGCGCTGACGGATCAGGGAGTCGACGTCGTCGTCGTGTGTCCGTCGGGGGAGCTCGCCGATCGCGCGGTGGAGGCCGGGATCGCCACGGTGCACGCGGTGCCGCCCGTCGCGGATTCCGTGACGCAGGGTCGGATGCGGGACAGTCAGCGGCTGTGGCAGACGTGCCTGCGGATCGCCCGCCGCGACGACCACGTCGTCATCTTCAGCTACTACCTCCTCGCCTTCGCGCCCGTGGCTCGCCCCGTCCTTCGGGCGCGGGGCGTGCACGTAACTCTCGACTTGCACGACACTCTGCCGAGCCCCAAGGCGCGCCTCGCGGTGCGGCTCGGCAGCCGCGCCGTCGACTCGGTCATCGCGTGCAGCCGCTTCACCGCCGGGCAGCTCGCCCACCGGCCGCGGGTCTCCTACCTGCACCGCGCCGTGACGCCACCGACCTCGATCGCGCAGGTGGCCGCCGGGGATACGACCCCGCAGGTCGCGCCCGTCGGAGCCGGGGGACCGCTGCGCATCGGCATCGTCGGCCGGATCACGCAGGAGAAGAGGCACCTGCTGCTCATCGACGCGGTGGCGCAGCTGCGTTCGGAGGCCGTGCTCGTCGTGCGGGGCGCGGACGACGGCTTCTCCGACGGGCACGCCGCCCATGTGATGGACCACGGTCGCCGGACCCTGGGGGATCGCTTCATCGTGCAGGGCCGCGTTCCGCTCGCGACCGCGCTTGCCGAGCTCGACGTGCTCGTCGTCGGCAATCCGCAGGAGCCGATGGGGCGGACCGTGCTCGAGGCGCAGGCGCAGGGCGTCGTCGCGGTCGTGCCGGACAGCGGGGGAGCCGGCGAACTCGTCGAGGACGGGGTGACCGGCCTCGTCTACGCCCACGACGACGCCGCGAGTCTCGCACGAACGATCGACACGCTGGACGGCGACGGCGCGCTCGCGGCGAGACTCGTCACGACGGCCCGGCAGCGACTTCGGCGGCCCGCCGATTACGCCGACGACTACCTGTCGCTCCTGGAGGGTCGCGTCTGACGCGTGGGGTTCAACCGGCGCTCATGATCTCGTCGAGCACCGCGCGATCGAGGCGGCGACCCGAGACGACGGCCGCGGAACTCGCCATCGCCAGGGCGCCGCAGGTCAACGGCGCGGCGCCGCGCAGGAGCCCGGACAGGAAGCCGGCCGTCGCCGCGTCGCCGGCCCCGGTCGTCGTCGCGACGCGCGGCACCGGGAACGCGGGCACCCAGGCACGCAACCCCTGCCAGGCGTCGACGTCGAAGCCGGGGAGCGCACGATCGCCGGCGCTCAGGGCGCGCAGCCGCTCCGGTGTCGCCGCGGCGAGGTAGATCCCCCGAGGGCCGGCGGTCACCGCGACGAGGGCGGCGCCGGCGTCGAGGAGCTGCTGCGCGAGGCGCTCGACGAGCGCATCGTCGACGGGGTCGTCGATCCGCAGCGCCGAGGTGAGGTCGTCGATGCTCGGCGTGATGATGTCCGTCTCGGGCAGGACCCGGCGCAGAATCGCCTCCCAATCGAGTCGCCCCGTCTCGGACGTCGGGTCGATGACGGCGAGGTCGAGCGAGGTCACCGCCCCGCGCTGCCGTGCCCGGGCCAGCGCCGCGCGCAGGGGCTCACCGTCGTCGGGGAGTAGCGCCGGGAGGAGGTTGGGGTAGCCGAGGTGCACGAGGTCCGGCCCTGTCCCGGCATCTGGCGGCCCCTGGCCGGGCTCGTCGAGTTCGGTGCCGTCGAAGTGGGCGTTGCCGCCGACGTGGTGCCAGAAGGTGCGGTCGGACTCCGGAGTCTCGACGACGAGGCTGTAGGACGTGGCGGCGCTCGGCATCGCGCGCAGCCGGGCGGTCATGCCGGGGCGGCCCTCGACGATCTGATGGAGCAGTGCCCCGAGCGGGTCGTCCCCGACGGTGGCGACGAGCGTGACGGGGAACCCGAGGTCGACGAGGCCGCCGCCGGTGTTGGCGACGCTTCCGCCGAGCCGGACGGCCAGCGGCCCCACCTCGAAGAGCCGGCCGGGGTCGATGCGTTCGGATCCCGTGAGCTTCGGGGTGAGATCGAGGCACAGGTGTCCCGCGACCGTCACCCGCGGGGCACCGTGCCCCTCGGGGGGTGTCGCGCCGGGTGCCTCGGTGGGTACCGCGGCGGGTGTCGCGCCGGTGTCGCTCATGACCATTCCCTCACTCAGGCCGCCGGGTGGCGCCGACTCTAGCTAACGTGTCGCTCGTGGCCGCAGGCTCTCGCGGCCGATGGTGCCTACCTCGGGAGTGACATGAACGACTGGATGAGCGGTCACGACAGCCTCGGGAAGATCCGATCGATGACTCGGATCGCCACGCCCGACGGCTACGTCGCGACTCTGGCGATCGACCACCCCGAGAACTACCTCGCGATGCTCGACCCCGACTGGCGGTCGGTCACGTCGGCCCAGGTGACTCGCAGCAAGCTGGAGCTCATCGCTGCGCTCGCGCCGCACGCGAGCGCCTTCCTCGTCGACCCGCTCTGGTCGATGGCGCAGGGCATCGTCTCCGGGG
>RRZU011841310.1_pt1 | contig 23863 bp, 20 predicted proteins | sample 2165561 | NCBI WGS metagenome assembly RRZU01 (sample SAMN10456909, study PRJNA506462) | wastewater metagenome | isolation source: wastewater sludge | place: USA: Moscow, Idaho | reverse complement strand
GCCGACGCTCCCCGCAAGAAGGGCGGCGTCTACAGCCACGGCGCGACCGGTGGTGGCCTCAAGGACACGCTCGACCCGCATTTCCCGGTGACGAACCCCGACATCGCCCGGTGCCTCAACCTCTACGAGCCGCTCCTGCGGTGGAACAACAAGTACGAGCTCGAGCCGTGCGTCGCCGAGAGCGTGCGCGTCGACAGCAGCGCGCTGAGCTGGACGATCACGCTGCGTCAAGGCGTGGAGTTCCACAACGGCAAGACGGTGACCGCGCAAGACGTGATGCACACGCTCGCGGTCGTCACCGATCCGAAGAAGACGGCGCCCGGCGGCGTGCAGCTCGCCGAGGTCCTCGACCTGAAGAACTCCAAGATCGTCGACCCGCGCACGATCCGGCTCGCGCTCAAGACGCCCTACGCGATCCTCGACCAGCTCCTCGCCGAATACACGGTCGGCATCATCCCGACCGACTTCGACCTCGCCAAGCCGGTCGGCACCGGCGCCTTCAAGTACGACCAGTTCGTGCCCGGTCAGCTCTCGCGCTTCCTGCGGCACGACACCTACTGGGACACCCCGGCGTATGTCGACGAGCTCTACATCTACGACTTCGCCGACGACGCCGCGAAGGTCAATGCGCTGCTCGCGGGCCAGGTGCAGAGCATCGACAACCTGCCGTCGTATCTCGTCGGGACGATCGCGCAGCAGGGCGCCTCGGCGCTCATCGCGGACTCCGGGGCGTGGGTGCCCTTCACGATCCGCGTCGACGTCGCGCCGTTCAGCGACGTGCGCGTGCGCCAGGCGATGCGGCTCGTCGTCGACCGCCAGCAGATGATCGACCAGGCGCTCAACGGCTACGGCTTCCTCGGCAACGATCTCTACTCGCCCTTCGACCCCGCCTACGCCAAGCACCTGCCGCAGCGGGAGCGGGACATCGACCAGGCGAAGTCGCTGCTCAAGGCGGCCGGTCAGTCGGATCTGCAGATCGAACTCGTCACCTCCACGGCCGTCGGCGCCGGTGGCGTCGAGTCGGCGAATCTCTACGTCGACCAGGCGCGCGCCGCCGGCATCAAGGTGCGCCTCACGAAGGCGGATCCGAACACCTTCTACGGCGACCGCTACCTCTCGTGGAACTTCGCGCAGGACTTCTGGAACACCCGCAACTACCTGCCGCAGGTCGCCTCCTCCTCGCTCAAGACGGCGCCCTACAACGAGACGCACTGGAACGACCCGACGTTCGCCGACCTCATCGCCCGGGCGACGCGGGAGACCGACGAGGCCAAGCGCACCCAGCTCCAGCACGACGCGCAGCAGATCGAGTACGAGCGCGGCGGCTACATCATCTGGGGCTTCAAGCGCCAGGTCGACGCCTACTCCAACCTCGTGACCGGCCTGAAACCCCACCGCTACCTGCCGTGCGACGCCTTCGGGTTCAAGCACGCGTCCTTCGTCTCGTGAGGCTGTCATGACCGCCACCGCCACCCCGGGCCCCGACAGCCCGCAGAGTCCCGAGGTCGTCGACTCCGTCGAGGTCGGCCCGACCCCACCGCCGACGCAGGTCGCTCCGCCGAAGCGCTCGGGGGCGCTGGCGTGGGCCCGCTGGATCGGCCGCCGCCTCGTCCTGGCCGTGCTCACCCTGTGGGCCTGCTCGGTGATCGTCTTCCTCGCGACGGCCGCCCTCGGTGACCCGGTCCGGGCGATCCTCGGCAAGGACTACGGGACGAGCCCCGAGCGCGTCGCGGCCCTGCGCGAGCAGCTCCAGCTCGACGAGCCGATCGTCTCGCGCTACTTCTCCTGGCTCGGCAACCTCGTCACCGGCAACCCCGGCACCTCGATCGCCAACCAGCAGCCGGTGTGGGATCTCATCGGGCCGCGCATCGCGAACTCGGCCGTTCTCGTGCTCATCTCGGCCGCGGTGATGATCCCGGTCGCGATCGGCATCGCGATGCTGTCGGCGCACTACCGGGGGCGCCGGGCCGACGGCGCGATCCAGGTCGTCCTCCTCACGCTCGCCGGACTGCCCGAGTTCGTCATCGGCATCCTCCTCGTCGCGTTCTTCTCCACGACCGTGATGCACGTGCTGCCGGCCGTGACGATCGCCGGCGGCGGGCGACCCCCGTGGGCCAACCCGGCGTCGATGATCCTGCCGGTGCTCACGCTCGTGCTCGCCGTCGCGCCCTACGTCTCCCGGATCGTCCGCAGCAGCCTGCTCGAGGTGCTCGATTCGGACTACGTCGAGCTCGCGCGCCTCAAGGGCGTGCCCGAGGGCGTCGTCATGCGCAAGCACGCGCTGCTCAACGCGATCGTCCCCGGCATCCAGGTCATCGCGCTGCAGTTCGCGTGGCTCGCCGGCGGCATCGTCATCGTCGAGTACCTCTTCTCCTATCCCGGCGTCGGGGCGAGCCTCGTCGACTCGGTGCGCAACAGCGACTTCCCCATGGTCCAGGCGCTGGCGATGACGCTCGCGGCCGTCTACGTCGGGGTGAATCTCATCGCCGACATCCTCTCGATCCTCTTCACCCCGCGAGCTAGGACGGCGATCTCGTCATGACCAGCACCCCTGGGCGCCCGTCGGCACCCCCGTCGACGACGGCGTTGGCGATCATCCCGGCCGCGCCGGGTCGCGGCGCCACGCTGCGGCGCTATCTCACCTCGCGACGCCTCGTCGTCGGGCTGACGCTCACCGCGCTCATCACGCTGCTGGCGATCGTCGGTCCGTGGCTCGCGCCGCACGGGGAGAACGACATCGTCGGCAAGCCGTTCTCGGCCTACGGGATGTTCGGCACCGACTACCTCGGGCAGGACGTCTTCTCCCGCGTGCTCGCCGGGGGCCGCTCGATCCTCGTGACCTCGCTCGTCGCGACGATCATCGGCATGGTCGTCGGCATCCTCATCGGCGTCGTCGCGGCCTACGCGGGCGGCTGGTTCGACGAGGCGCTCATGCGGCTCAACGACATCGCGCTCGCCTTCCCCCAGATCCTCCTCGCCCTGCTCGTGCTCGCCGCGATCACCGAGCCGACGTGGTGGATCATCGCCCTGCTCGTCGGTTTCTCCCACGCCCCGCGCGTCGCCCGCGTCGCCCGAGGGGTCGCGCTGGGGATCGTGCCGCGCGACTTCGTCACCGCCGCCGAGGCGCTGGGGGAGTCGCGGCTGCGGGGCATCCTCGCCGGGGTGCTCCCCGTCCTGGCCGCGCGCCTGGCCGTCGAGGCCGGCCTGCGGGTCACCGCCGCCATCGGCATGGTCGCCGGCATCGGCTTCCTCGGCTTCTCGACGAACCCGGGTGCCGCCGACTGGGGGCAGATGATCAACGAGAACCGGCTCGCGCTGCTCGTGCAGCCGTGGGCTGTGCTCCTGCCGGTCATCATCATCGGTATTTTCACGATCGGCACCAACCTGCTCGCCGACGGCGTGACGCAGGTCGCCGGGAACGGTGGCGAGTGATGTCGACAGCGGCTGCAGCAGACGGTGCGGGGCCCACGACGGGTCCGCTCGCAAAGATCGGTGAGGGCCCCGGCACCGGGGCCACGGTCCACGGCCTGCGGGTCGAGCTGAGCAAGAGCGGGATCGACGTCGTCGACGACATCGACCTCGTCCTGCACCCCGGCGAGATCGTCGGCCTCGTCGGCGAATCCGGCTCGGGCAAGACGACGATCGGCACCGCGCTGCTGTCCTACGCCCGCACCGGGGCGCGGATCGGCGCCGGCTCGATCGACCTCGGCGGGCGCGACATCCTCACGCTCGACGCGGGCTCGGTCCGCAAGATGCGCGGGGCCGAGGTGGCCTACGTGCCGCAGGATCCCGGTGCCGCGCTCAACCCCTCGATCCGCATCGGGCGCCAGATCGTCGAGCTCCTCGAGCTGCGCGGCGACGGCACGTCGGCGTCCCGCCTGGAGCGGGCTCGGGCCGGGCTCGAGGAGGTCGGGCTGCCGAGTGACGACGAATTCCTCTCCCGCTACCCGCACCAGCTCTCCGGTGGTCAGGTGCAGCGCGTCGCGCTCGCGATGGCGTTACTGCCGCGGCCCAAGGTGCTCGTGCTCGACGAGCCGACGACCGGTCTCGACGTGACGACGCAGGGGATGGTGCTCAAGACGGTCCGCGAGCTGTGCCAGGCGCACTCGGTCGCCGCGCTCTACGTGACGCACGACCTCGCGGTCGTCGCCAACCTCGCCGATCGCGTCGCGGTGATGTACGCCGGGCGGATCATCGAGCTCGGGCCGAAGGACGAGATCTTCGCCCGGCCGAGCCATCCCTACACGCGGGCGCTGCTCGACGCGATCCCGCACCTCACGTCGGCGCGCCGGCTCACCGGCATCCCCGGCAGCACCCCCGGGCCCGGGCGGCGACCCGACGGCTGCCGCTTCCACACCCGCTGCGCGTATGCGACGAACGAGTGCGCGACGACCGACCCGCCGGTCTCGCAGGTGTCACCGGCGCACGAGGTGCGCTGCATCCGGCACGCGCAGCTGCCGCCGTGGAGCATCGCGACCGGCGACCTCGCCGACACCGACCCCTCGACGAGCCGCGACATCATCCTCTCGGTCGAGCATCTCGACGTCTTCTACGGGCGCAAGCACGTCGTCTTCGACGTGAACTTCGACCTCGCGAAGGGGGAGGTGCTCGCGTTCGTCGGGGAGTCCGGCTCCGGCAAGACGACGACCGCGCGCGCCATCGGCGGCCTGTCGAAGCAGTGGACCGGGCGGGTCACGCTCGACGGGCACGAGCTCGCGAAGGGGTCTCGACAGCGCAGCGCCGCAGACCGCAAGCGGATCCAGTACATCTTCCAGAACCCCTATCTGTCGCTGAACCCGCGGCTGACGATCGAGCAGATCGTCAAGCGGCCGATGGAGCTCTTCGGCATCGCGAGCGGGGCGACAGCGCGCGACCGGGTCGTCGAACTGCTCGACGCCGTGGCGCTCGGGCCGACCGTGCTCAACTACCGGACCAACCGGCTCTCCGGCGGTGAGCGGCAGCGCGTCGCGATCGCCCGGGCGCTGGCGGCCGAGCCCGACATCCTCGTGTGCGACGAGATCACCTCGGCGCTCGACGTCTCCGTGCAGGGGTCGATCGTCGACATGCTCGACCGGCTCAAGCGCGAGCGCGGGATCAGCATGCTCTTCGTCACGCACAACCTCGCGCTCGTCCGGTCGATCGCCGACCGGGTCCAGGTGCTGCAGGCCGGGCGCGTCGTCGAGCAGGGCTTCGTCGTGCAGGTCATGGAGAGCCCGCAGCAGGAGTACACCCGCACCCTGCTGACGAACACCCCGACCCTGCGGTGACGTCGGTCGCCTCGCTGGCGTTCGTCGACCCGGAGCTCCCCGGCCAGGTGGCGCTGCGCCCTCGCGCGGCCGAAGGCCGGCGCGATGCCTGGCCGGTCCATCCGCCGCGACTCGACGCGCTCGCCGACGTCGTCATCGCCGGAGCGGGGCGGATCCTGACGCTCGACGAGGTGCTCGCGATGCTGCACTGGACCTCGCTCGTCGTCGTGCGCGATGTCCACGATGGCCGGGGCGAGCTCGTGCACGAGGCGTTTGCCGAGGGCGTCGGGCCCGACTCGCGGCTCTTGGGTGCGTCGATGACGAAGTCGGTGCTCGCGCAGCTCGTCGGGCTCGCCGTGACGCGAGGGGCCCTCGATCTCGCCGCGCCCGTGTCGGCCTACGTGCCGGAGCTGGCGCGTAGCGGATACGGCGACGTGCCCGTGTTCGACGTGCTGCGGATGACGAGCGGCGTCGACTGGATCGAGGACCACCGCGACCCCGACGGCCCGGCGTCGCGGCTCGTGCGCTGCTCCTTCACCGGCGCCGGCTCGATGCGGGATCAGCTCCGCGAGGTCGGGCGCCGCTGCGGGCCGGGGGAGCGCTGGGAGTATTCGACGGCCGACTCCCAGGTGCTCGACTGGGTCCGCGAGCGGGCGAGCGGGCAGGCCTTCGCCGAGGCGCTCGCGGGGCTCTTCGACGACCTGGGCTGCACCGGTCCGACGACCATCGCGGCCGACGGCGAGGCCGTCGCGCTCGCGGGTGGCGGCGTCGCCGCGACGGCCCGCGACTGGGCGCGGCTCGGGGTGCTCCAGGTCGACGGGCTCGCCCCCGACGGCCGGCGGCTGCTCTCCGACGAGTGGCTCGACGTCGCCGGGCGGCCCTCGCTCCCCTTCACCCGGCCCGGCCGGCTGCCGAGCTCGATCACGACGCACGCCGGTTTCGGGGGCCACTGGTGGCCGCTGGAGGACACCGGCCGGCGGCTCACCGCCGACGGCAGCCGCGGACAATTCACGTATGTCGACCGCGACGCGCGCGTCGTCGTCACGTTGACCTGCCCCTGGCCGCACGCGGATGACAAGGTGGACCGGCAATGCCGTGACCTCGCCTATCTCACCCTTCCGGCGCTCGCCCGAGCGGCCGCCGGCAGCCCCGGCCCGTAGACACCACGGGCCGCCGGATCGATAGCGCGAATCAGAACGACGAGGAGGACGCGACCCATGAATCGCAAGGTCATCATCACGTGCGCACTGACGGGGGCGGGTGACACGACCGGGCGCTCCGAGCACGTGCCGGTCACCCCGGAGCAGATCGCGACCGCCGGGATCGAGGCGGCCAAGGCCGGCGCCGCGATCATCCACATCCACGTCCGCGACCCCGAGACGGGCCAGGGCTACCGCGAGGTGTCCGCCTACCGCGAGGTCGTCGAGCGCGTCCGCGACAGCGGCGTCGACGTCGTCATCAACACGACCGCCGGCATGGGCGGCGACCTCGTCGTCGACCGCGACGACCCGGCCGGCCAGCACGGCCCGGGCACCGACCTCGTCAACGGCCTCGAGCGCCTGAAGCACGTCGAGGAGCTGCGGCCCGACATCTGCACCCTGGACTGCGGCTCGCTCAACTTCGGTGACGGCAGCCTCGTCTACGTCTCGACGCCGGACATGCTGCGCCAGGGCGCCAAGCGGATCCAGGAGCTCGGCGTCCGCGTCGAGATGGAGATCTTCGACACCGGGCACCTGTGGTTTGCCAAGCAGCTCGTCGCCGAGGGGCTCATCGACGACCCGGCGATGTTCCAGCTATGCATGGGCATCCCGTGGGGCGCGCCGCCGGACCCGGGCCTGCTCATGGCGATGGTCCACCAGCTCCCGCCGGACGCGGTGTGGGCCTCGTTCGCCCTCGGTGCGATGCAGATGCCGTGGGCCGCGCAGTCGGTGCTCCTCGGCGGACACGTGCGCGTCGGGCTCGAGGACAACCTCTACCTCGGCAAGGGCAACAAGGCGACGAACGCGCAGCTCGTCGCCAACGCCAAGACCCTCGTGGAGTCGATGGGCGCCGCCGTCGCGACGCCCGATGAGGCCCGCGAGATCCTCAAGCTGAAGCCGAGGGGCTGAGATGGCTGCTGTCGAGAAGGCGCGTGTGGCGCCTGCAGAGGTCCGCACCGTCGCCTGCATCGGCGCCGGCACGATCGGCGGCGGCTGGGTCGCCTACTTCCTCTCCCGCGGCTACGACGTGCGCGCCTACGACCCGGCGCCCGTCGCGGCCCAGCGGCTCACGGCGCTCGTCGACGCGGCGTGGCCCGCGCTCACCGAGATCGGGCTCGTCGACGGCGCGAGCCCCGACCGGCTGACCGTCTGCTCGACCCTTGCCGAGGCGGTCGGGGAGGCGGACTTCGCGCAGGAGCGCGCCCCGGAGCCCCTCGAGCTCGAGCGCCCGCTCCTCGCACAGATCGACGAGGCGACCCCCGTCGAGGTCGTCATCTCCTCCTCGACGTCGGGCTACGGCATGAGCGAGATGGACACCGAGACGACGCACCCGGAGCGGTTCGTCGTCGGGCACCCCTTCAACCCGCCCTACCTCATCCCGCTCGTCGAGGTCGTCGGCAGCCCGCGCACCTCCCCAGAGGTCGTCGCGTGGACGTCGGAGTTCTTCACGCTCGCCGGCAAGTCCGTCATCACGATGGACCGCGAGGTGCCCGGCTTCGTCGCCAACCGCCTCCAGGAGGCGCTGTGGCGCGAGGCCCTGCACATGGTCGCCAACGGCGAGGCCACCGTCGAACAGATCGACGCCTCGATCGTCGACGGGCCCGGGCTGCGCTGGGCCTTCCACGGGCCGGTGCTCACCTTCCACCTCGCCGGCGGGCCCGGCGGCATGGCCCACATGCTCGACCACTTCGGGCCCTCGCTGCTCTCCCCGTGGACCCGGCTCGACGCGCCGGAGCTGACGCAGGAGCTGCGGGATGCCGTCGTCGCCGGGTGCGAGGAGGAGGCCGGGGAACGGTCGATCACCGACCTCGTCCGCGAGCGCGACGCCAAGCTCATCGCGGTCCTGCGCGCGACCGGGCGGCTCACGTGAGCGGACTGGCCCCCTGGTCCGAGCCCCTGCGCCCGGAGTGGATCGACTACAACGGGCACCTTTCCGAGGGCTACTACGTGCTCGTCTTCGGGCACGCCACCGACTCCGTCATGGCCCAGATCGGCATGACCCCGGAGTACCTCGTCGAGACCGGCACCTCGCTCTACACCGTCGAGGCGCACGTCCGCTACCTCGACCAGATCCCGCCCGGGGCCACCCTCGAGGTGCGCAGTTCGGTCATCGGCCGCGGCGCCAAGACGCTGTGGCTGTGGCACGAGCTGTGGCTCGACGGGCGGCTGCGCGCCACCGAGGAGGTCCTCATGCTCCACGTCATCGGCGGTGAGGATGCCCGCGCCTCCGCCTTCCCCGACGACATCGCCGGCCGCCTCGACGCCCTGCGCGTCAAGCCGCCCGCCGAGGCGAGCCGGAGCATCAGCGTCCGCTGAGCCGGGACACGGGACGGATCGAGGCCGCGGCCTACCCTGCGTGCGTGGGGTGGGTCGCGGCCTCCGCCGCGGCCTGAGACTTGCTGAGCCGCACCACGCCCAGCAGCAGCATGACCAGCCCGATCGTCTCCACGACGATGGCCCACGGCGTCGACAACAACTGCTCGTCGAAGACCGCCCGCCCGATCACCACGCTGAACAGCGGATCCAGCGAGGCGATGACCGGCAGCGTCACATGCAGCGGCGCCATCGAGAAGACGTGCTGATTGAGCACGAGCGCGATCGCCGCCAACACGATGAGCGTCCACAACTGCCACGACTTCAGCAGCTCACCCACGCCCATCGTGTCGAAGATCCGCGTCGAGGATTTGATGAGCGCCGCCGTCGTCGCGTAGATCGCCGACACCCCGACCGCCATCGTCCGCGCCCGGATCGTCTGCTTCGCATGCCGCGTCACGAGCAGCGCGATCCCCCACGTCACGATCGCCGCGCCCGCCAGCGCATAGCCCGGCCCCCGCATCCCCACGTCCAGCCCGCGATGCGGCGTCGTCGCCCCCGACGACGCGAGGAACATGATGAGACCCCCGACCAGCGTCGCCGACCACAGCACCTCCGCCCCCGTGATGCGCGTCCGCGTCGCCAGGTGATCCAGACCCAAACTGATGACGAGCGCCATCGTGAGGATCGGCTGCACCGTCGACAGGTCACCGCTGCGCAGCGCAAGAATCTGGAAGGCGACCGCCGCCGCATCGACGACCAGCGCGAGCAGGAACAGCGGGTTCGCGATCATCCGCTCGATCGTCTGGTGCGCCCGCCCGCCGAACACCGGCTTGACCGGGCGGTTCGCGCTCAGGTGCTTGAGGACCGTCGAGATGGCCGCGCAGGTCGTCGACGCGAGCGCGAGCACGATGACAGCGGCCACGAATCCCCCTTCTGACGTGCAACTGGTCCCCAGGTGATCTTAGGCGGGCTGTTGCGTCTTGGCTGGGAGGCGGCTGGGGATCTTCCCTCGGTGCCTTCGTCTGGACGCTGCGGGCGCGGGCGGGCTGGTGATGTGACTCCGGGGCTACCATCCGGCGCCCCTGCGCTGCGCTCCGGGACGCCTCCCGCCAGACCCAGCCACGCCCGCTCCGTCACATCACCAGCCCGCCCGCTCGGTAGGTGGTTGGGACACCTCTTCGGCGCGTTCGTGGGGTTGTTCGCTGGTGGGAAGGTCGCAGGTGAGATGGTGCGTGGCAGATCGTGGCATCGTCGCCCGATCGGCTCGGCGCACGGCGCAGGATCGAGGTTCGAACATGGCTCAGGCCCCCGGGAGCGATCAGACACAGCAGTCGCCCTCCGCTCACTCGCACGGTCACTCCCATGGGCACTCGCACGGGCCTGGCAGTGGCCACTCGCACGGGCATTCGCATGGGCATGCGCATGGGTGTTCGGCGGATCATCACTCGGGGGAGTACACGGCGGCGCAGCGGGCCGATCTCGATCTCGTGTTGGCGTTCAATCATCGGCTCTCGCAGGCCATCGACGACTGCCTCGACACCGTGCCGACCGTGGCCTCGCTCGATCCGGATCCCCTTCGCTACATGTGGGTCGACGAGGGGGCCGGGCAGATCCCGGCGCAGATCGCGCGGGCCGCGGCGATCCTCGACGAGGCCGTGGCACTGCCGGGGCAGCAGCGGCAGCGGGCCGAAGCGATCCCCGAGAGTCACCACGCGGCCCGGCCCAGCGTCGCCACCGGCGCCGGGCGGACCCTGCTCACGTGGATGGAGTGGGTCGACGGCGAGGGCGACCGGCTCATGGCGCGCCTCGACGACGGGGACGCCGTCGCGCTGTTGCCCGAGCTCGCCGACGTGTTCCGGCCCGTCGCGGCGATCGACGGGGCCGGGGTGCCGTGGGTCTTCTTCGGGCGGCGCGACGGCGTGCACGTCGCCGTCTGGGCCTGCCGGTACCTCCTGGACTCCGGGGGGTGGGCGGCCGCCGAGATGGTCAGCACGACGGAGGATCCCTCGTTCAATCAGGAGGTCGTGACGCACTCCGACGGGTCGCTCGAGGTCGTGTGGCAGGGGCGCAACGACGGGCGGTTCTCCGTCTACTCGCGGCGGCGGGCTGCCGACGACTCCGACTGGGGGCCGACCCTGCTCGTCACCGCAGGCGTCGAGCCCAACGTGTGGGATCCCGCGATCGCCTCCACGGCCGACGGGGCCGCCTACGCCTGGGCCGAGTATGTCGAAGGGCGGTACGCCGTCGGGCTGCGGACGCGGGTCGGCGCCACCCTCGGGCCCGTCCACGTGCTGACCGGGGGGACCGACTACGCGCTGCACCCGAGCCTCGCCGTGACCGGCGACGGGCGACTGTGGTGCGCCTTCGACGTCATCACCGTCACCGGGCACGGCGCGAGCGGGCCGACGCGGCTCATCCGCCGGCCCGACACCGACGCCGACCCGACCGCCGCTCAGGACGGGATGCGGGCGCCGGGGGATTCCGTGCCGCCGGAGCTTCTTCCCGAGGTCAGCGCATCGCTGCGGGTCGTCTGCGTCGAGGAGGTGCCGGCCGGTGGCGGCGCCGAAGAGCCCGGGGTCCGGCTGCACGAGGCGCCCGGGGAGCTCGCGCCGAGCCTCGACGTCGTGCCGTCCGCGCTGCCCAAGCTCGTCGCGACCGCCGACGGCGGGCTCGTCGTCGGGTATCGCGTGCACCGGCAGCTCCCGCTCATGACGTACTACTGGGAGGCCGCGGCGCAGGTGCTCGGGCCCGACGGGTGGGGCGCGCCGATCACGTTCGCCGGCACCGACGCGACGCTCGAAGAGGTGAGCCTCGCCGACGCCTCCGTCGGGTTCGGCGCGGGTGACGGTCCCGGCGTCGTGCTCGCGACGCAGGGCGACGGGCGGCTCGACCGGGCGCTGCACTGGACCGAGGGCTTCGGCGGGCGGGAGTGCCCCTACCTCGCCGACCACCACGGGTCCGTCATCTGGCACGGCGTACACGGCGCGGGCCACATCGTGCTCGACACCGTCGCCTCCGCCGGCGCCGCGTGTGCGACCGACGCCGCGCAGCGGGTGCCCGAGATCGTCGCCGACGGGCGGGTCGAGTCGCGGCGTTGGGTCGGGTCGGACCGGCCCGAGCGCTACCGGGTGTCGACGAGCAGCGGCGACTACACGCTCTACTGGGGCGACCTGCACCGGCACTCCCTCGTCAGCCGGTGCACCTCCGGTGACGAGCCCTCGCTCGAGGACTTCTACCGATATGCCTGGGACGTCTGCGAATACGACTTCTGGGCCGTCACCGACCACGCCGAGAACTCGACCGCCTACCAGTGGTGGAGCATCCAGAAGATCGCCGACCTCCTCCACGTGCCCGACCGGTTCATCCCGCTCTACGGCTTCGAGTGGACCTCGGCCGAGCGCGGCCACCAGAACGTCATCTACGGCGACGTCGAGCGGGGCGCGCCGATCTTCTCGGCTTTCGCCGACGGGACGACCGACCCCGCCGGGCTGTGGGAGGGGCTCGCGCAGCACCCGCAGTTCCCGGCGATCACCATCCCGCACCACCCGGGGAGCGCGATGGTGCACAACGACTGGGACTTCTACGACGAGCGGTTCAGCCGGCTCGTCGAGATCTTCCAGGCGTGCCGCGGCAACTACGAGTCCGACAACTGCTTCCGGCAGTACAGCGACGGCACCGCGACCGGCACGTTCATGCTCGACGGGCTGGAGCGCGGGCACCGGTTCGGGCTCATCGCCTCCTCCGACCACGGGCACGGCGCGAGCTACGTCGGCGTGCTCGCCTCGTCGCTGAGCCGCGGGGACGTCTTCGAGGGGCTTTATGCCCGACGGACCTTCGCGGCGACGACCCGTGACGTCGTCGTCGACCTGCGCCTGGGGGATCACCTCATGGGCGAGGAGGTTGCGTGGCCGTCGCCGACGCAGGCGCGCGAGTTCAGCGTCCACGCCCAGGCGTACGCCGACATCGCGCGGCTCGACCTCGTCCGCGACGGGCGAGTCGTCCACTCGGTGCGGCCCGAGCTCGCCTCCGCGGCAGGGGAGGTGCGCGTCGACTGCCGCCTCGAGTGGGGCGAGGCCGACGTGACGACCGACTGGGACGGCGAGCTGGCGGTGACCGGCGGGCGGTTCGTCGTGCCTGAGTTCGTCGGGCCGGAGGTGACGTCGGCGTCCGCCGAGCGGGTCACGTGGGCGCATCGCACGTACAGCTTCGGCGAGCCCTACGGGGCGCAGCGCGGGTGCGTCGAGGTGAGCCTCGTCGGGCCGCGCGACGCGCAGGTGCACGTGCGGTGCGGCGGTCGTGACGTGACGCTCACCCTGGGCGAGATCGCCGACGGAATGGCCTCGGGCGGTGTCGAACTCGACCCGGCGGGCACCGACGTCGCAGCGCGGGGGCGGCTGCGCTTCCTGCCGAGCATCGGCGCGCTGGAGTCCTTGAGCGTCCGCGAGCTCGACGCGACGTTCACCGACGACGCGCCGCTGGCGGGGGCGAGCTACTTCTACGCGCGGCTCATCCTCGTCGACGGCGAGATGGCCTGGTCCTCCCCGATCTGGGTCACGCCAAACGGGGAAGACGGGTGAGACCTCGGTAAGACCCTCCACGACGTACCTGGCGTACATGGATCCAGCGGCTACCTCCGGTACGTGGCGATACATGAAGTACGCCGATGTCGTCGGGGATCGGGCAAGCCGCGGACCTGGAAAGAGACCGTGTACAACGTCGGGTACGCGTCATGAAACATCCACAAGCGAGTCAGGCTTTGGCGCTCGGTGCGCTGCTCGTCTCAGGGGCCGTGGTCGGTGCGCAGCCGGCCTCGGCCGGGGAGGCGGTACCTCCGAATGTCGCCGTCGCCGCCCAGGGGAGCGCCCTGGAAGAGGTTCGGGCGTTGGGTCGCGCGTTCGGAGCGCAGGATCCGCAAGCCGGGCCACTGGCTCGCGCCTCTGAAGTCGCTCACCTCCGAAGGGTGTACGTATGGAATGCTCGGCCCGGGACGAGTGTGCTCGTGCCCGGCGCGACGAATCGATATATCGGGCAGATCATCAGCGCCGGGCGAGTGGTCGGCTCTGTCGAACTCGTTCAACCCGTGAACAAAGCAGGCGCAGTCGAGACGGGAAGCATCGACCCGGCGGGCCCTTTGGCGATCGACTTGGGTAAGTTCCCCGAGGGAATGCTTGTGCGGGATGAAGCTACGGCGCAGGACGTCATCGTGGATAGGGACACGGCGATTCCGGTAGGGAATAGTGCGGCGCATTCGAACAAGACCTCGAGTCCCGTTGCGGACTTCGCTCGACGGTTGACCGAAGGCCGAGCCGAGGGGGCGCGGATTGCACAGCAAGCACGTGATCGGGGAGTAGTGGGAGAGCTTGCCGGCTCTGCGAACGGTGCCGTCACAGAAGCCACTGGTGGCGACAGCACCTGGACCGCCGTAGCCCTGGCGACCTCAACTCTGTCCCTCGTCCTGGGCGCGGTGGCCGTCTTCTTGATTCGTCGAACGCGGGAAGCGCACGAAGCGTGAGCCGAGCTGAGCCCAAGCCGTAAGACATGTAGGTGGACTGTGCTCACATCGCGAGAGTGAGCACGCCGAGGCCGACGATGACGACGGCGTCGATCGCGACGAGCGCCAGGGTCGTCGTGCGCATCGACGTCGACCCCGGCGGGCACATCCGCAGTGCGAGGAGGACCCGCCCCGGCGAGGCCATCGTGAGCAGCGAGGCGCCGACGTTCTGCATCGCGACGAAGTCCAGGACCGGCTTGCCGAGGGCGTGCGCGGCCTGCGCCTGCGGGGCGGCGAACATCGCGTTCGCGCCCGCGTTCGACCCCGTGAGGAAGCCGCCGATGGCCGCCAGGGTCGGGGCGAAGAAGGAGTAGGCGGGGCCGAGCGTGCTCGCGGCGGCCGCGATCTGCGCGCTCATCCCGGCGTCGACCATGAGGATGCCGACGAGCACAAAGCTCGCTGTGGCGGGCGCGACGACCCGCCACGAGTGCCACGACGCGACGCCGGCCTCGCGGACGGTTCGGCGGCTGAGTTCGGTGCGGTGGAGCAGGTATTCGACGACGCACGCGATCGCGAGCCATAGTCCCGGCGACGCGACATACCGCCCGAGGGCCTCGTCGGGCAGAGAGTGCACCGCCGCACGCGCGACGAGCACTCCACCCAGGAGCGCGACGTAGGGCAGGACGGCGCGGACGACGTCGCGGTGGCGGTCCCCCGCCACGTCGTCGTGACCCGCGACCTGGGCCGGGGCATCGCGTCTGCCCGGCAGCGCGCGCTGCGCACGACGCACGGCGAGCACGACGAGGATCGTCACGAGGGCGCCGAGCGCCCCGGCCGGCGGAGTGCCGGCGACGACGTTCGCGCCGATAACCCCGAGCCAGTAGACGACGCCGGTCCCGGCCGCGGCGAGCAGCCAGGTCCAGCGGGCCGCGCGCCCGAACGCGACGAGCACGCCCGCGATCCCGCACACGACGAACGGCAGGAGGCTGAGCTTCGCGCTCGCGACGCCGAGCTCCTGGAGGCTCAGGCCCGTCATCCCGGCGGCCACGAGGATCCCGGGCGCCATCGCGCCCCACGGCACTGCGGCGAGCCCGAGGAGGGAGACGATCGCCGCCCGCGCCGGCGGGATCCCCACGTGGAGCAGGAGCGGCACGCCGATCATCGCGCCGACGCCGAAGCCCATGACCGACTCGGAGAACGGCGTGATCCCGTGGACGACGAGCAAGACGGTGACGACGGGCGTGCCGGCCGCGTCGGCGAGCCGGCGCGCGAGCACCTGTTGCGAGCCGGTCCGCGTCGTGAGGGCCGCGAGCACGAGGCCGCCGCCGATGATGAGGAGGATCTCGACCGTGAGCGGCAGCCACCGCAGGATGTCCGCCCGCGCCGCCGCGACGTCGAGCGGGTAGCGCAGCAGCACCGCACCGGCGACCGCGAGCAGTCCCGCGACGGCCGCGCCGGTCGCCCGGAGCCCGCAGGCCACGGCTCCGGCGACGGCGAGGACGGGCAGGGCGGCGAGAAGGGTGTCGAGCACGCGCCCCATTGTGTCCGGCGCGCGCACGCGCCGAGCGAGGGCAGGTCAGCTCGGGTCGCGGCGGGTGGCGACGCCGACGAGGGCGCCGATCAGCGCGGGCACGGCGACGAGGCCGAAGGTGAAGGGGGCCAGCCCGCTCAGGTCCGAGAGGAGGACGGCGGTGTCGATGCCGTGCTCACCCCACGCGAAGCTCTGCGCCTGGAACGCCGACAGCACACCGATGACGACGCCGACGACGAGCCAGCGACCGAGGGTCTGCCCCCGACGCCCCGACCGGCGCCCGTCGACGAACGACCAGACGAGGCTCACGAGGATCAGCGCGATGAAGCCGAGCAGCCCGGCGCCGATGTTCGCACCGACCCCGTCGTAGCCGAGGTTCCCGGCCCAGAAGGCGAGCCAGGTCGCGGCGGCGAGGCCGATGATCCGGACGACGATGGCGACGACGTGTGACATGACCTCATTCTGGGGCGCGCGCCACCCGCGGCGCCTGAGCATTCCTGCTCACGTCCGAAACCGGCGCAGATCGGAGGCGTTCAGGACCGTTTCGGCCCCGAAACCTCCCGTAGATTCGTCGGATTGCCGTCACAGCGCCGTGGCGGCCACGCGTCCCAGGAGTGAGACATGGTTGCTCTGCACACCGCGATCGCGATCGTCCTCGTCGTCGCGCTCATCATCAAGGCGAAGGTCGACCCGGTCATCTCACTGGTCATCGCCTGTCTCTACCTCGGGTTGGCCGCCGGTGTCGGCTTCGAGAAGACGATCAAGGCGACGACCGAGGGCTTCGGCGACATCATGGCCAAAGTCGGTCTGCTCATCGGTTTCGGCGTGCTCATCGGCTCGTTGCTCTACGCGACCGGCGCCTTCCGCAAGATGGTCAAGGCGCTCCTGTCCGCAGTCGGCGCGAAGCGGCTGCCGTATGCGATGACCGTCGCGATGTCGATGATCTTCCCGTCGATCTACGTCGACGTGCAGGTCGTCCTCGCCTCGCCCGTCGCGCGGTCGACGGCGCCGCACATCGGCTCGCGCGGCCTGCCGCTCATGGCGAGCGCGCTGGGCATCGGCATCTTCGCCGGCTACGTCTTCGTCATCCCCGGCCTCGCCGCGATCTCCGTCGCCGGCCTGCTCGGGGTGCCGCTGGGCACGTGGCTCCTCTTCGGCATCGTCATCGGCCCGATCACGGCCGTCCTCACGACGCTCATCATGCGGATCCTCCTGCGCGGCAATTTCTGGAAGCCCGAGCGCGACGAGGAGCCCGACGAGGCGATGCTCGAGCAGGAGGCACTCGCGGCCGCCGACTCCGACGAGCTGCCCGAGCACACGCCCTCGCTGCTCGTCTCGATGGGCCCGATCGTCGTGCCGCTGCTCATGATCGGCTTCGGTGCCTTCGCCGAGCTCTTCGAGTTCACCAACCCCTTCATCGACTTCATCGGCAACGCCAACGTCGCCCTCTTCGTCGGCCTCCTCATGGCCTACCTGCTCGCCCGCCGCGTCATCGGCACGGAGAAGACCGCCGACGCGATGTCCGAGGGCTTCCACACCACCGGTGAGATCCTCCTCATCACCGGCGTCGGCGGCTCGCTCGGCGCGGTCATCAAGGCGACGGGACTCGACAAGGACCTCGCGGGCCTCTTCTCGGCCGACGCGGGCGCGCCGCTCGTCCTCAGCCTCGTGCTCGCCTGGTTCATCGCCGCGGTCCTGCACCTCGCGATCGGCTCGGTGTCCGTCGCGGCGATCACCGCCGGCGGCATCATCGCGCCGGTCCTGGGCTCGATCGACGTCGCGCCGGTCGCGATGGGTCTGGCGATCGCCTCCGGTGCGCTCTTCGCGCTGCAGGTCAACAGCAACTTCTTCTGGATGTTCAAGTCGCTGCTCGGCCTGTCGACCTCCGGGGCGCTGAAGACGCTGACGATGGTGACGACGATCGGCTCGGTCGTTTCGCTGCCCCTGGTCGTCCTCGTCGGTCTCATCGCCTGAGCCGCCCGGATCGGAGCGGTTTCGTCAGGTCGCGTCGCAGGTCAGGACGATGTCGCGGACCGCGTAGGCCTGGATGAGGTCCTCCCACTCCAGGCGCGGCGTCGAGGCCAGGTGCACCGGCAGGCGCAGGAGCCGCTGGAGGAAGACGTCGCTCTCCTGCAGGGCGATGACATTGCCCGGGCAGCGGTGCGCGCCGTCACCGAAGCTCAGGCCCTCGGGGCGGATGCCCTTGGGGACCTGCCGCGGCGGACACAGCGCGAGCGGCTCGGCGCCGACCGCGGTCTCGTCGGCGTTGGCCATCCGGACGTGCACGTCGACGATCGCCCCGACGGGGATCGTGTGCGTCGTCCTCGCGCCGGTGGCGTCGGTCTCGGTGATCTCCAGCGGCTCGACCGTCCGGCGCAGCAGGTGGGTCGCGACGGGCTCCAGGCGCAGGATCTCGTCGAGGATCGCGAGGCGCTGCGGCTCCGACGCGGCGAGATAGCGGGTGCGGGTCGCCTCGTCCTCGAGCAGGTGCCAGGCCGCCATCGAGATGAACTCGCGCGTCGTCACCATCCCGGCCGCGCCGTAGGTGATGCACTCGATGAGGATCGCCTCGTCGCTGCTGCCCTGGGCCAGGAGGTGGGAGATGACGTCCTGCTGCGGCTCCGCCCGCCGCGCGGCGATCGCCGGCATGACGTCGTGGCGGCGGAAGGCGAGCATCGGCGGCATCGCGCGCATCGAGCGCAGGTAGTCGACGATCCGGCCGAATCGCCCGACGTCCTCGCGCGGCGTGACGTGCGGGAGGGAGAAGAACGACTCGAGCCGGCGGGCCATCGCGTCGGGGTCGGAGTTCGTCAGCCCGACGACCTGGGCGGCGACGGCGACCGAGTAGCGCATCGTCACCTCGGCGACGTCGGCTCGCCCGGCCGCGACGATCTCCGCGATGAGCTCGTCGGCGCGGGTCGCCATGATCTCCCGGTAGCGGGAGGTGACGGTCGCGGGGGCGAAGTAGCGGGCGATCGCCTTGCGCTGGGCACGGTGGGCGTCGCCGTCGGCGAAGAGCACGGGCTTCTCGCGGGTCCGGTCGGCGCGGGCGACCATCTCGGCGTTGAAACCGGCCTGGGTCGTCGCACTCGTCGCCCGCAGCACCTGGCGCGCCGCGTCGTAGGAGCGGACGTGCCAGCGCTGCCCGTCGAAGTCGACTGCCGGAGTGGCGCGGTCGCCCTCGCGCGAGGTCTTGCGGGCGACCGGGTGCGCGCCGTGCGGGCAGCCGGACGGCACCTGCGTGGACTGCTGCGACATGGCGACTCCGATGGCGGTTGATGCGCTGACCGGGTGATTTCCTCCTCGTCAGGCTACGTGCGCACCTGCGCGCATGTCTCCGGGCTCGGAGCCGACGGCGGGTGTGCTCTCCACCACAGGGTGAGTGCATCAGATGTACTAGCATCATGTGCATGCGCACCACGCTGAGCATCGACGACGACGTGCTGACGGCCGTCAAGGAGAGGGCCCACGCCGAGGGGCGAACGGCCGGGGAGGTGCTCTCCGAGCTCGCCCGCCGGGCGCTGACCGGCACGCCGCGCGAGGTGGCGGGCCATCGCAACGGCTTCCCGGTCCTGCCGTCGCGGGGCGCGCCGGTCTCCGACGCAGCTGTCGAGCGGATTCGTGCGCAGGAGGGCGTGTGACGCGGGTCCTCCTCGACGTCAACGTCCTCATCGCCTTGATGGACCCGGATCACGTCGCCCACGAGCGGGTGCATGCCTGGGCCGCGCGGGGGCTCGCCGGGGGCTGGGCGACGTGCGCGCTGACCCAGAACGGCTTCGCCCGGGTCCTGAGTCAGCCGAGTTATCCGAGCCCCGTGTTGCCGTCCGCCGCGATCGCACTCCTCGCCGAGGCGACTCAGGATCCGCCTCACGAGTTCTGGCCGTGCGATCTCGAGCTCACGCAGGCGCCGATCGTCGCGGCGCGCATCCTGGGGCATCGTCAGATCACCGACACCTACCTCTTGGGCCTCGCGGTCTCCCGCGGGGGCGCGCTCGCGACTCTCGACTCGCGGATCGACCTCGGCACCGTCGCCGGAGCGACCGCCGAGCATCTCGTCGTGGTGTGAGGTTCGCGAGGTAGGTTTCGCGGCACGACGGCGCCGGAGTGATCCATCTCTGCGATGCCGGCGGCGTGCCGTCCCCGTCGTACCCTCGATGGGTATGGAGCATGAGGACCGCCTCGGCGATCGCGTCGCCGCAGATGAGAGCCCGGATGTGGGCAGCGCACAGACCCGTGACGGGGTTCGTCACGATGTGATCTTCCGCGGGGGTGCGGTCATCGCGCCGGGTGAGGACGACGTCACCGAGATCGCCGACGGGTTTGTCGCGGTGCGCGACGGGCGGATCAGCGCGGTCGGGCCCGCCGGCGACGCCGCGCAGCTGGAGGCCGACGAGTGGATCGACACGACCGGCCAGGTCGTGCTGCCGGGCTTCGTCAACGCCCACACCCACATGGCGATGGTGACCTTCCGCGGGCTCGCCGACGACGTCGACCTGCACGACTTCCTCACCGCGGTGACGACGGCGGAGTCGGCCGAGCTCGACCCCCCGGCGACCCGTGCAGCGGCCCGCGACGGCGCAACCGAGATGCTCGCGGGCGGCACGACGAGCGCGTGCGAGATGTACTTCTTCCACGACGCAGTGGCGCAGGGGGCCCGGGAGGCCGGGCTCGACATCCACACCGGCGCGACGTTCATCACCTACCCGAACCCCGACACCCGCGACTTCGCGACGTGGCTGCGCGAGACGCGCGCCGAGCTCGAGGCGGCCCGCGCGGCCGGGGAACCGCCGACGCTGTGCCCGCACTCGACCTACGGGATCGAGGCCGAGCACCTGCAGGCGATCGGTGAGCTGGCCGCCGAGTTCGACGCGCGGATCCACGTGCACGCGAGCGAGACCCAGCGCGAGGTCGACGACGTCGTGGCGATGCACGGCGCCTCGCCGATCGCGGTGCTCAGGCGGAACGGGCTGCTCGGGCCGCGGACCGTCCTCGCCCACGCCGTCGTCCTCGACGACGACGACATCGCGCTCATCGCGGAGTCAGGCGCCTCGGTCGCGCATTGCCCGCGGTCGAACCTCAAACTGGCCTGTGGGATCGCGCGTGTACCCGACCTGCGTGATGCCGGGGTCAACGTCGCGCTCGGCACCGACGGTGCGGTGAGCAGCAACTCCCTCGACATGTGGCTGGCGGTCCGGCTCGCGGCGACCCTGCACAAGGGCGTGACGCGCTCCCCCCGGGTCGTGTCCGCCGGCGAGGCGCTCGCGATGGCGACGAGCGCCGGCGGGCGGGCGCTGGGCGACCCGCTGCTGGGGACGCTGCAGGTCGGCGCCCCGGCGAATCTCCAGGTCCTCGACGTGACCGGGCCGCACCTGTCCGGTCGTTCGGGGCTCGTCGCGCGTCTGGCCTACGCCGCGAGCGCCGCCGACGTTCGGGATGTCTACGTCGCCGGGCGTCGCGTCACGCCCTGACAGCCTCGCTCGGGGGTCGGCACGCGCCTCCGCCGCCCGTGAGGGGATGACAGTCGTCGAAGGAGTCGAGGGCCGCCGGTGTCGGCGTGCCACGAGGAGTGAGACGCGATGGTCGATGAGACGCAGGACGTGTGGGTGTGCGCGACGTGCGGGGTGGAGTACCCGCCGGGGCCTGAGCCGGAGCGCTGCCCGATCTGCGAGGACGAGCGCCAATACGTGCCGGCGGGTGGTCAACGCTGGACGACCCTGGCGCAGCTGGCCCGCGACGGCGCGAGCGTCGAGATCGCCGAGGTCGAGCCCGACCTGTGGAGCCTGCACGCCGCCGGCGTCGGGATCGCGCAGGCGGGCATGCTCGTGCGGACCCCGGCGCGCAACCTCCTCTTCGACGTCCCGGGCTTCATCGACGGCGCGGCGGTCGCGCGGGTCCGTGAGCTGGGCGGGATCGCGCACATCGTCGCGAGATCAGATCGGCGGCCACTTCGTCGGGAGCACGATGGCCCACTGGCAGGCGGGTGCGCAGGGGCGTGGCGTGCTCTTCGCCGGCGACGCGATCTTCCCCAAGCCCGACGGCATGGTCACCTTCATGCGCAGCTACCCGAACATGATCCCGCTGTCCGCCGCAGTCGTCCGCCGGCTGGCCGCGCACGCTTCCCGCTACGACTTCGACACGCTCTTCAACAATTTCGGGTCCTCGGTCGGTCCGGGCGCAGCCGACATCGTGCGTCGCTTGGCGGAGCGCTACGCCGCGTGGGTCTCCGGCGAGAACGACCATCTCACCTGATCGCTCAAGCGGCGAGGAAGGCCGCCAGCGCCGCGGTGTCGACGTCGCCGAGCGGGTCGACGCGACCGCGGCTCACCATCTGGGTCACGGTGCCGTCGACGTCGGCCTGAGCCCACGCCGCCCGGTGATCGAGACCGAGGTGGGGCAGGCCGGGCAGGTAGACGCAGCCGGAGGCGGTGTCGTATTCGGGATCCGAGGGGATCGTGTGCGACGGCGGGTGGAGCACGACGAGGCCGTGCGGCTGCGGGTCGGCGAGGGCCCCCGGCGCGAGCGCCTCCCTGCCGATGACGCGGCCGGCGGCGGTGATGATCCCGACGGCCTGCGGGTGCGGGGTGCTCGGCAGGTGGTCGTGGACGCGGTAGACGGTGCTGCTCGGGAGCAGCCCGGGCACCGCGGCCATCCGCACGGCGAGCACGAGGAACTTCGCCCACTCGACGGTGTCCTTGGGCCAGCGCCCGAGCAGCAGGAACCCGCAGAGCAACCCCTTGGACTCCAGGGGGGCGATCTCGACGTCGTGCCGGGATTCGTCACTCATGACTGCCTCCTCGCTGGCCGCGCCGATGCGTCAGCATCCCCCCTCTGAGCTGCGCAGACAAGCACCGTTGACGGATTGTGATGCGGACCTATCGACGCGAGGCGGCCTCGGCCGGAGCGGATCTCAGGTCACGGCTCGGTCGCGGCACGTGAGAGCGCTCTCGTCGGAGCACCCGCTTCGACGACCGGGCACGCATGACGGATGTCATGGCGGGGTCGTGATCGGCGTCGGGGGTGCCCTGGCCTGGGTCTTCGTACGGTCTTCTCATGACGACGACGACCAGCCCCGCAGCCCTGACCGACTCTTCGACCTCAGCCTCGACCTCTCAGGTGGCGACGATGCGTGCACCGCGTGACGGGCGTCTGCCCGGGATCCTCTTCATGGCGATCGTCTCCTTCGCCTGGGCCGCCAACGCCCTGGTCGGTGGCGCTCTCGGGCTCCTCGGGGTCGCCGCCATGCTCCTTGCCGGCGGGCTCGTCATCGCCTGGGCACTCCTCATGCGGTGGATGCGCACCGACGCGACGGAGGCGCCGGCTCCCGTGACCGCCGCCGAGGGTCGCGGGCCGGCCCTCATGCGCAGCCGCGGGTTCGTCATCGCGTGCCTCGCCGAGGTCGTCGGCTTCGTGCTCGTCGTCGCGACGCTGGGCCGGACCAACCCCGACCTCGTCATGCCGGGCATCGCGCTCGTCGTCGCGCTCCACTTCATCCTCATCCACCGCGCGTTCGGCGGCGGCATCCACCTCGTGATGACGGCGGTCGGCACGGTCGTCGCCCTCGCCGGGATCGCCGCGATCGTCACCGGGGTCGACGCCGGCCTCGTCCGCGGCCTCGTCGGGCTGGGGATGGCCGCCATCACGCTGACCTACGGCTGGCTCTTCGTCGGGACGCTGGCTCGCGAGACGCAGGCAGCCTGACCGACGTCTCCGGGCACCCCGGGGTGCGGGGAGGCCGGTGCCTCGACCGATACGGTCTCAGGCACCGGCTGTCGTCCGTCAGGAGACGAGATGTTCACGCAGTACGAGGAATTCGCAATCGACCTCGACGAGGTGCGCATCGCCGGCCGCGCCGGTGGCCAGGGCCCGCCGCTGCTCCTCCTGCACGGCCACCCGGAGACGCACCTCATCTGGCACAAGCTCGCCGACGAGCTCGCGCAGGACTTCCACGTCGTCGCGATGGACCTGCGCGGCTACGGCGCCTCGTCCCGGCCCCGCGGCGGCGGCGACCACGCCGCCTACTCGAAGCGGACCATGGCCCGCGACGCCATCGAGGTGATGCGCCACTTCGGCCACGAACGCT